>Ga0214917_10000044_pt1 | contig 134963 bp, 130 predicted proteins | sample LL_1208_BB_MetaG_FD_177983 | JGI IMG/M metagenome (GOLD analysis project Ga0214917, IMG submission 177983) | Freshwater microbial communities from Lake Lanier, Atlanta, Georgia, United States - LL_1208_BB | ecosystem: Environmental > Aquatic > Freshwater > Lake | place: USA: Georgia...
CCAATAAAACAGAGGAAGACAATGTATTTCCATAAAGCGTTCCGCCGGTTAAAGTGTCAGAGACGGTACTTAGAGATAAACGAGTAGCTGAGATCGTTCCACCTGTTAATGTATCCAATAAAACAGAGGAAGACAATGTATTTCCATAAAGCGTTCCGCCTGTTAAAGTGTCAGAGACGGTACTTAGCGATAAATGGGTTCCTGAGATCGTTCCACCTGTTAATGTATCCAATAAAACAGAAGAAGACAATGTATTATCATAAAGCGTTCCACCAGTTAAAGTGTCAGAAACAGTATTTAGAGATAAATGAGTTCCTGAGATCGTTCCACCTGTTAATGTATCCAATAAAACAGAAGAAGATAATGTATTACCGTAAAGAGTACCACCCGTTAACGTGTCAGAGACGGTATTGAGAGACAAATGGTTTCCTGAAAGAGTTCCACCAGTAAGTGTATTTAAGAGAGTGCTTTGTGATAATGTATTTTCGTATAAAGTACCACCTGTTAAGGTGTCGTAAAGCATGGTCATCGAAAGAGTATTATTGGACAATGTTCCACCACTGAACTGATCCGATAGAGTCGTTGCTACTAATGTATTCCCGTAAAGAGTTCCTCCAGTCAAGGTGTCAGAAAGAGTTGTGTTCGATAAAGTATTTCCATAAAAAGTTCCACCTGTCAAGGTATCGCGTAATATAGGGTTCGAAAGATATATGTCAGTGAATGTTCCATTTTTCACAGTGGTGCCACTTTCTAAGACACAAGAAGAAATAATTTTAAGACTATTTATGCTAACAGTCTTGCAATATGTGGGTTCTAAGAATAGATAATTATATTTGGAGAAAAGGTTATCTACATTTGAATTGTCGTTGATGTGAAAAGCGATCGGGTAGTTGAATTTGACATATTTATTGAGTTTGATAGAAATAACATTTTTTTGAAATTCTAACGCATTTTGTAGTTCTACACCTGTAAATAGAGTTTTAAATTGGGTAACATCTGCAGAATCGGCTACCGAGAAAACGGTTGTATCTTTTAGGAAAATATTTTCACTTACGAAAATTTGTTTAAATTTCTCAGAGAAGGATTTGGAAAAGATTTGGACATAAGATTCGGATTTACGATTCATAGTTTGGTCGATAAAGAGAAAAACATTTAATGAATTTATATAAAAAAGCAAGATGCGTTTATTTCTTTGCTTTCTATTTTTGTGTGTGGTGTTCTATTACTGGACCAAGGATCCAATATATGCTTTATGGAATCAATATTCTCGGTTTATAACATATGTTGTTTTAATCGTTTGCTTTTTGGTGATTCTTTGTATACCAACCTCATGGTTTTATCACGCACATCTGATTGAATTCATTGATTTTGCACGAGGATTTATCGTGACAAAAAATCAAACGAAAGAAAAAGATAATCGGTCGAGTCATCCTAAACACGCTCGAAGAGTTTCTACTTATTTGAAAAAATGGATTGGTTCTTCACAGGAATGGAAATGTGCTTTATGCGATCATCTTTTAGAAGCTTCCTATGAAATTGATCATATCAAGGCGTTAGAAGAAGGAGGTACAAATGAAATCTCGAATTTAAGAGCTCTCTGTAGAAAATGTCACGGGGAGAAAACGTTCATGGAGCGGATTTCCCAAAAATAAAAAACAACACCAAAAGAAAATAAAAAAAATGGATATAGAATTCTTGAAATCCAAGATACCTCTGTTAATAGTCTGTAGTTTTTTAATTGTTTTATCGATTATATGGATCGTTTATTATATCCGATATCGTCGAATATTATCCCGTATCTTCTGTTCACGTTGCTATAGTTCATTTTTGCATACGGCAGTACCGCTGAATGCAACATTAAATATTCCATATTCTAAATTATCGACGTCGACGGATAATTCGTGTACATTTTCTTTTTCAATCTATATATCTTCTTGGTATCAAAATTTAGATGCATGGAAACATGTGTTTCATAGGGGGTCCGAAGTAGACGAATCGTGTATCATCTCCTCTTCTTTACCATGGAATGAAATAAAAGATCAATGTCCAGGTGTTTGGCTGTCTCCCAAGGTGAATGATATGCGCATTGTTTTAAATGGAAAAAGACTCGAGAAATCATGCACCAATTCGTCGTCGGGTACGAGAAGTAAAGAGACGGTCGTTTTTAATTATGTGGATATTCCGAATATACCAATTGGTGCATGGTTTCATATCGCGATTATCATCATGAAAAACAAACTGGAAATTTATAAAAACGGCGACCTCATGCAAACCTCGTGGTTTCTTGAAAGTCCAATTATCTCGGATAAAAATGTTTATTTCGGTTTGGGTACAACATTTTCAGGTTTTATTTCGAATTTTGTTTACATTCCCAATGAAATTGATATGACCGCTATGAAAGCATTATACCATTTTCAAAAAAAAAACGATGGATTAAAAGTGAGATATATGTAAACGTAATTGAAAAAAAAATGACAAGTACATAAAAAAGTAAATCATATATTAAATTAAATTATGAACAACTATTTGCTAACAAAATACAAGAATGTGGAAAAGATTGTTGGTGTTCAATTTTCTTTATTGAGTCCAGAAGAAATTAAAAATAGATCGGTGGCGGATTTAAAAAATCCTTCCTCGACCTTAAAAACGCCCAACAGTGTGTACGATGAAACGATGGGACCATTGGATTCCAAATCACGTTGTAAGACATGTTTACTCTATATGGACGAATGTCCAGGTCATTTTGGACATATTGATCTGGTGACACCGATCCATTACATCCAATTTTTAGAAATCGTGAGAAAAATTCTGTATTGTATTTGTTATCGATGCGGGAGTCTTTTGGTTACTTCAGAAGACGAACTCACGCAAGTCAGGAGGATCAAAAAACCTTCAAAGCGTCATCATAAAATCATTGAGATCATGAAAAAACATAAGCAAAGAGGTCAAATTTGTGTAGTGTGTAATATACCTCAACCTTCTTCTATTAAGACGAGGAAAGAAACGATGGAAATCACGGTTTCATTACCCTCGGATAAAGAGGCAACGGATACATCGAATCGAAATAATAGATCTTCCGAGACCGTATTAAGTGCGGAATATCTATCTATTTTATTCCGTAAAATCAAAGACGAAGATTGTCGTATTATGGGTTTCGATCCTCAATATTCCCGTCCCGAGTGGTTGATCTGTAGCACATTACCAGTCTGTCCCACGGCCGTTCGTCCTGCCGTCAAAATGGACAATGGTATTACGCGAAATGACGAAATTACAAATCGCCTCATTGAAATTATTAAAAAAAACAATGAATTGAGAGAAAGTGATAAGAAGATTTCGTATTATATGTTACAGTATTATGTAACCACCATGATCGACAATGAACACAAAACACTGAATCAAAGTGCACAACCAAGTGGTAAGCCTCTAAAATCAATAAGAAAGAGGTTAAAAGGAAAAGAAGGACGTATTCGAACAAATTTAATGGGCAAACGTGTCGATTATTCTGCCAGAACAGTGATCACTCCAGATCCATTGCTTAAAATCGATGAATTGGGGGTTCCTATCGAAATGTGCAAAACATTGACGTTTCCTGAAATCGTAAATGATTATAATATTGATAAATTGAGACAATTGGTTCGTCAAGGAGATCGATATCCTGGCGTGAAGAGTATTGAACAAGACGGACATCATATTCATTTACGAAATTTATCACCAGAGCTATTGGACATGAGAGCATTGAAAATCCAGAATGGCGATATCATACATCGTCATTTATTGGAAAACGATGTTGTATTATTCAATCGTCAACCGTCGTTGCATAAAATGAATATGATGGCCCATCGCATTCGACCAACAATTTCTAAATCCTTTCGTTTGTGCGTAGACGTAACTAAACCGTATAACGCCGATTTCGATGGAGATGAAATGAATATGTTTGTACCACAAACGATCGAGAGTTTGAATGAACTGAAAGAATTGGCCGCCGTTCCACATCATATTATTAGTCCAGCCACCGTCGAAGCCATTATCCATGTAGTTCAAGATTCGTTGTCGGGTATCTATTTATTATCAAAAGATCAACATCGTTATGAGAAAGGGGACGTTATGAATATGTTGATGCATTGTTCTCGTGTGACATTACAAGAGCAACCTTTAAAACAGTATGGCAAAGAAGATATTCTTGGCATGATAAGCTCCAATCGTTTCGATAAAAACCGAATATTAAACAATGAGGAAATTAAGAAACTTGTCCATCATATTAATAACGACATTGGTCCTTATTTTGCAAGAGATTTCATTGACAATATACGATTTTTCGTCACATATTATCTTTTATATAAAGGATTTAGTGTAGGTATCGAAGACCTCTTACTGGGAAACAAAAAAGATCATGCCACATATATCGAACAAACAAAAAAAGACAGCAAAGAAATACTGGAGGATGTGCATAATACAACGAAACGGAACTCCGAAGTTGAATTCGAAATCAATAAAGTGTTAACGGCCTGTGAAGGGAATATTAAAAAAATATATAGTAAGGATTCGACAGAAACCAATATTCATGTTATGCAGAAATCAGGGTCCAAGGGTAATGAGATTAACTATCGGCAGATGGCAGGTTGTGTAGGAAAACAAACCGTGGACGATGGTCGTGTTCCTTATGGGTTCATCGATCGTACGCTACCGTATTTTTCAAAATACGACGACAGTCCAGAAGCAAGAGGATTTGTGTATAATTCTTTCTTGAAAGGATTGAATCCTCAAGAGTTCTTCTTTCATGCGATGAGCGGACGTATCGGACTTATTGATACGGCAGTAAAAACGGCAGAATCGGGATATATTCAACGAAAAATTGTCAAAACATTAGAAGATTTACGCGTGTATTATGATTATACCGTACGAGATGTGAATGGAAACATTATTCAATTTACCTACGGAGGGGATGGATTCAATCCCAGTAAATTATATAAAATTCAATCCAACAGTGGAAAATCTTATTATTTCCCAGTAGATTTTGAGAATATGATTGAAAAATATAAATCGAAGGAGGAGAATGGAAGTATTAATATCGGAGAGGAGAATGGAAGTATTAATATCGGAGAGGAGAACGACAAAATAATTAAATATGCGAAGGATAATCGATGTCCTGCTCATGAGACATTTGAAAAATTAGTCAAAGAGTTCTTGACAGATGACTTGAAATTCAACGACACCGCTTTATGGAAAGAGATTTTGTTTATGTATATTAAAAGTTTCATCGATCCAGGAGAAATGGTAGGCGTATTAGCGGCACAGAGTATAGGTGAACCTTCTACACAATTGACATTGAATACTTTTCATATGGCGGGTGTCGGCGAAAAGGTCAATATCATTTTAGGTGTTCCTCGATTGAACGAATTGTTGAATTGTACTGAAAATATGAAAAATCCCAGTATGTCAATTACCTTGAAAAAGAATGATCTCCCTGAAAGTTTTTTCGTTCATACTCGTGTAAGGGATGTCATCCATAAATCAGAAATTCGATTTCAAGGACAATGGATGATTTTTTACTATTTAGACGAGAACATGTTAGTGAATAAAAAGATGGACAGTTTTGATGTATATCTCGCGTTAAATGAAAAGATTAGAGCAAACGACTCGATTTATGCAAAGATCATTAAAAGTATAAAATATGATATTTATGAGAAAATGGTTATTTTAGTATTCTCCAATGATAATGGAAAATCACAACGTAAGAAAATGAGTTATTTAGATTATGACGGCGATATGCCGTATGATCAGTTGCACTACTGTAAATTATACGATAAATCGATTCAAGAGATTATTATTCGAGGCTTTGAAGGCATATCCTACGCCGTAAAAGACGAAAGTATAATACAAACCAGTGGATCCAATTTGAAAGAAATATTAGAATGTGATCATATCGACATTTCGAACACGACTACCAATAATATCAATGAAATCAATCATCTATTAGGTATCGAAGCAACACGTCAAGCTCTTTTCGAAGAATTCAATCAAGTATTCCAAAAAGTAGGAGGTATCAATTATCGTCATATTATGGTACTTATTGATGCGATGACCTGTACGGGATATTTAGTTTCTGTGGATCGTCATGGAACGAATCGTGGAGACATTGGACCTTTAGCCAAATGCTCTTTTGAAGAATCCGACCAAATGTTATATCAGGCGGCGGCATATGCAGACTTTGATAATTTGCAAGGTGTTTCATCGAATATTATGTTAGGTCAAGTTCCACCTTGCGGTACTGGGTCCGTTTCTATTTTCCACGACGAAAAACACATGGACGAAATCTTCAAAGACTCGAATTATCAAGAATATGTAAAACAATGGAAGAAAAATAAAAAAGTCTTGTCTACGGACTCTGACAAAATAGATGGATTATTTAAATTTGATTTGGAACTTGATGATATGGAACCAACGACACTCGACAGATAGGACATGTGATATGTGTTTCGAACCATTTATCGACACACTGAATATGAAAAAAATGTTTACAATGGAGCAATTCCCTTATAATTTGTTTTTCATAAAATCCTTGACAACATATTGTACAACTATCGTTTTCATCATATTCCACAGGGATGACTCGAATCGCTGTGTTTCGATTTAAATGTACAAATAAATTTGCCGTTGTAGTCGTCGTCGTGGACACAGGTGCAATATCATCCACTTCCATTTCAACATTGATGGTACCATGATCAGACGGATTATTGGATGTGATATTTCTAAATATAGAAGTTATAAATTGGTCGACATTTCTATTTTCTGCAGTAGTAGGAAGAGTGGACGAAACAGGTTCTGCTGTATTGGAATGGAAATGAAAATGATTGATGATCGTCATTCTTACATATAAATAAAACAAAGATGTTTAAGTATCATTAATGAATATTCTCTTTCAATCCATCCTGCGCTTTTTTTTAAAGATCATTTTTCATGAAACTCCGATCCTTATTGACATGACTGCCTCACGAAAAACAAAATTAATAAGCGATTTTAAAGTGAAAGAGGTGAGACTCTATCCTCCTATTTATTCTACAGAAGAAAAGAAACGAATTTTGAGATACATGGATCGATGTTATGTAGTACATGATGCTTCACAGAAAAAAATGATGGCAAGTACTATTTATGATCAATTGAAAAGAAAATGGACATACCATCACGTTGTATTCCCAACCGAAATACAGGTTTTATATGATACAGAACTTTCTCATATACTTGGAACAACAATGCATGAGGAGAAAACCATTTTTTCAATTGATTCTAACGATCATTTAAATGTTTGATTGTTGTGTTATAGCTATACAAACAAAATGTCCACCGATACGACATTATCCTCCAATTGGTGTTTTTATTGTTCGACTACAGATACGTGGGATCCATCCTTTTTGAAAAAAATAAAGATCGAAACCGTCGAACAATTTTGGTCCGTTTATGAGAAATTACCGAAAGAATCTTTTCATCTTGGGATGTTCTTTTTAATGAGAGATACAATAAGTCCAACATGGGAAGACGAACGAAATCGTTATGGCGGGTGTCTTTCTTATAAAATTCATATATCGGATATCTATTCTATTTGGGAGTCACTTTCCATCAAAATGATGATCACGCAATTGACGAACGAATCACAGGACATAGAAGAAACGACCATTAATGGTATTTCCGTGAGCCCCAAAAAAGGGTTTTGTATTTTAAAAATATGGATCAATGATATCTCGAAATCGAATATGGAATTATTATTGGACGATATTCCTAAATTAAAAAATTCCGATGTGATGTTCACTGCCTTTCGTGACAAAAAGTAATTTTTTTTTTAAATTTAATAAAAAAGTTTTTCCAGTCCGAATACAGGGTACCATGTCCACCACCACCATGTTGATATAGAAGGGTCTTTTTTGGGATGATAATAAGTGCGATGTAGTTTTTTGGCATCGGGAATATCTAAACAAATATTGAAATAACGAATACACGAAATCAAACCATAAAAAACAGATCGATCTTGGAATAAAAACCATTCATCTGTGGGGGAAAAATAAGGTACGTTCAGTAATAAAAAACTGGAGACTAATTCACCATCTATATAGGCATCAACGTCCCTATTTTTCACAGCCACAATCACCATATTCCATTTTTGAATTTTTAGTTTTCCAGACACGACGAACTCTTGTTGATTCGAACCGAATACCTTTTGAAATCCTCGATGTCCAAAACGTAGTAAGATTCGATTATCGTAACTATTATATAAGAGATGAAAGGAATCACCACGGTTTAACAAACATACCGTCACGTCCATTTGGTTTTCTGGTTTTATCCAAAACATCACGGAAAAACTATTATCATCGTTTAAAGATGGAATTGTTAATTTATCAAATTTTCCGACAGGGAGTCGAATACCATTGACACGTTGCTCGTCGGAAGCATACGGATAATGATTTGAATCAATTCGATAGTTTCCACCGCGTACGGGCTTTGATAGGCATGGCGGATGTTGGGTTTGGTTGTAGCGATAAAGAATGAAAAGTGCAATGGAAATCATCATTACAAAACATACAAAAATAATCAAGAGAATCCATTCCATCATTGGTTTTTTGTTAATTTAAAGGGTATTTTTTTGTAAGAGATTAATAATGGAACAAAACATGACCGAACAAAACATTCAATACAAATGTTTAAAATATATTATGCAAATGTTACAAGAAGGAAATGTAAGAGGGGGGTTGCGATTAGAACAGTCCCATGATTTATTTCAATCCCTCACAAGTTTCCAATCCATTCAAGAAGAACGAGATGCAAAAGAAAAAATATCAAAATTATTTACTTTTGTGGAAGAGTTTCAACATCATGGAAAATGGACCTTGAAAGAATCATTCTTATTGTATTTGTGCATGTCTTCTTTTACGAATGATTTCCCAGAAGATATACTGGAATCCATCGTAATTGAAAAAAAAATGATTTAAAGAGATTTTACTTATAAATACAATCGCGTCTCAATTCATGAAACTTTCTCAAATTAATTTCTGCAATGTTTTAGTCACACAAGTCATTGATCATGAAACGAAACATGCGATCCTTCATCAGATAAAATCACTTACGAATTTTGATATAAATACTAAATGTTACAAATGGTTTCACGTGGAAGATTTGAATCATATGCATAAAGTCAATGCCATTTCCATGTTAACAAAAGGATTAGCATATTGGCTTTATCTCACAATATTCGAAAACCAGCCTTATTGTTTATTAATCTCCAAAAAAATCAAACCTGGTTATCCTTACCCGAAAATCCTCCTTGTACATTATCAATTTCATCCCGATATGTTTCGCAATACCTTGTTTGAAGTGGAATTGATTAAACATCGAGACCGAGATACATGGATGTTATTGCTAAATGATCTTATTCTCTATCAAGAAGTATTTCTGTACAATAATCAACATACTCTTGAATATCGTTTCAATAAGATGTATGATATCTTGTCCAATCACTATCGACAAGAACTTATCGTGGAATTATGTTCCTTGCAAATACGCAAAATCTACCCTCCTAATAAAGTGGAAGAATTATTTGAATTTTGTAAACAATTACCATACGATGTTTATGGGTTTTTATTGTACGGTATTCATAAATCGAATTTCATTAAAACCCAATGGGATGACAAATTAAATGAAATGCGCCAGCGTCAAACAGTGAATATTCCTTTTTTAAAAGAATTGTCAAGATCCATTGGTAAAGATATGGTATTTTATGTTAAACGAACATTAAAACCCGATGTGTATCATCTTTATATAAAAGAAACTGCCGACAAAATTGTGTTTTACGACGTGGCGTACATTCCCAATATACAATTTAGCAAACTGTTAAAATCTCACTTTACAGATAAAGATGAACATTTTATGGTGAAATGTAAATGCCGTTTCTATCCCCATTTTGATAAATGGGGAGTCTCCGAAATGGATGTTCAAGACGACGTGATTCGTTTGAATGATTTTTCTGTTTGACATTCTTGCCACGGACGTTGACATGAATGGTTGGCATGTCGAGTATCAATGGGAGGTAAATAAATAGGATCTCGAAATTTCAATTCTTCTTTGGTGATATAATTGGTTGGATGTGGTGTATTGGAGGTGGATGATAATAAATTTGTATTGTATACTATGACGTTATTTTGATAATTGTCGCTCCATTCTTTGGAAATTTCATCCGGAATCCATCGTGAAGGGGTCCTTGGTGGATCGATGGATGGACAAACGTAGTCCTTCACTGAAACGGAAGAAGAACGAGGATAAATTTTCGGTAAAATTTCCACGGTAAGATAACGACCATGATATTGTAAAAAATACGTAATCAAGGACATAATTTTATATTTATCATAATGAGACGGTATATCTCCGAAACTCATGAAGTGATACAACCATAATAAATCGACCTTTGGGTGTTGTTGTACCATCTTTAAAAACCATTGATATTCATGATCTTGTACCGTGTCCAATGGTTCTTTCAGGATAAATCTTTGGTAAAACATGAACAATAAAAAAAATAAAAATAAAAAAATAATCATATTTATGTATTAAGATTAAATGAGTCGTACAGATCCACAATGTACCACTGGTATTTATCATTCTCCCATTAAGATTGATTCCAAGACCGTTTCGCGATGTAACCTTCTTTGTTCTGTGGAATTTATATATACACCTCCGTCTCCACAATCCTATCAAATAAAATATAATTACAAAGATCTATATCATTCTTCCTTTTTGGTAGTTAATACATCTAACAATCATGTCGATTTAAAATACAATTCGGAATCATATTATTTACAAAAAATTGAATTTTTCACGGAAAACATCCATGTCGTCGATGAACAAGTCTATGATGCCGAATGCCATCTTTTGCATCGATCCATTGACGGAACGAAAATGCTGAATGTCGCCATTTTTTTGAAGAGTGGGTATACGTTTAGTTACAGTCAATCGTTTTTTCAAGAATTACTACCAAAGACTCTTGCTAAATCGTCACATGAACAAAAAATTGAAATTGATCCAGAATGGACACCATCGACCATTATTCCTCCTCAGAAATCGTTCTTCATCTATCGTGGAGACATGATATTTGCACCATGTATCCCCGACGGAATCGAAGAAATCACGTGGATTGTCATGGAACATCCAGTGTATATTCATACGAACGAATTCCATGTGTTGCAAACCATTGCCTACAAAAAATCTTTAACGACACCTTTTTTGATCGCAAATCGTTCCATTTATTACAATGATGGAGAATTTGTTACTGGAAATAGTCTACCAGGACAAGTCTATGTCCAATGCACCAAAACCAATACAACATCATTTTCTTCCAAGGATGTCGATAATATCAGCGAACCCACCCTTCCCGTGAACAGTGTCTGCTATTCCTACAAAGATTCCTTTGCATCATTAGTTCTCTTTGTTTTTTTGTCTTTGCTCTTTATTTTTATTACTTATTTACCTTCTTTGGAAGAGAATGCATTTTCGGAATTTCTTCTTATGGGCATTGTCATCCTCGCGATATTGATCTTCATCGTTTTTAATATGCGTGAAGTAAGGAAATCCATCTACCTTTCTTCGATTATTGGGATGTCTATCCTCATTTCGTACTATCAGCATTTAATACCTTTTCAGAATTTCGACGGAGGCGGGGTTGATAAAGTCATTATCAAAATTCTCTTATACATCCCCCTTGGTATATTCTATATCATTCTTTTATTCTCAATGATCCAAATGTTTGTTTCTCAAAGTCTTTACTCGTATCGTGCAGATCGTTCTATCCGAGAAAACTCCGTTTCAGTTTTTAAATCACTATTTGATATTCGAAATGGGTATTTCACGGTTCATAATAGAAGACCTTTGATTTCCAAATATATGATGACCAGTGCACTTTTTCTGGGCATGAATGTTCTCTATTCGGATTGTTATTTAGATCTATTCACCGTCGTGGATACGACGAAAATATCGTCTACTTTTATTTATCATATGGGTTATCAATACGATCGAATTCGTCAAGGGATTGACCAATTAAATGTTACGATCGATACTCCCCGATCTGCGTTCATCGCGGCATTTTTGCTCACACTCAAAAATCACGGAGATTTATTGTTGGCGACGGAAGATGAAACCACACCCTCTTATTTAGAAAAAAACTTCCAATCCCAAGACATGGCAAATAATGTATTCAAATTTAATGATATTTTCTCTTTTTTATCGTAAAAAAGAAAATGCCTGGTGGATTAATACAATTGAACGCATATGGATCTCAGAATCAATATTTAAATGGAAATCCGCAAATGACCTTTTTTAAAACCGTCTACCGTCGATATACCAACTTTTCGATGGAAACAATACGAATTAATGTAGATGGACCCAATGAGTTATCCGTCGAACAACCCAGTCGACTGTCGTGTCGGATCGATCGCAACGGAGATTTGATGTCCAATTTATATTTTGTATTCACGTTACCAGATATATATTCTGGTTATGATACCACTAATACAAGTGATCGTGAAAGGGCCGTGTATCACTTTCAATGGATTGAATCCATTGGTACCAATATCATCAATACGGTGTCCGTCACGGTCGGAGGACAAAATATAAGTGTTTTATATGGAGAATGGATCCGTATTTGGCATGAATTATTTTCGTCTTCCAATAAAGCGACGTTCGATGAATTAGTCGGTAATGTTCCTGAATTATTTGCACCCGAATATGCCTTGGGGAATAACGGTCTGTATCCTAACTCATCCCTTTCCCCGACAGAAAACATTGACCCTGAAATCTTTACATCTTCCAATTATTTACGGAATCCGTATTATAAACCGCCTTCCATCCGTGGAAGAATCGTCTACGTACCCATTCCCTTTTGGTTTTCTACTCATTCTGGTCTGGCTTTACCATTAATTGCACTACAATATCACGAAGTGAAAGTATACATCGAATTAAAACGTCTTTCCGAGATTTATACGATTATCGAAACACGACCCGATGATATCGATTATGGTAATCGTGTAGCACCTAATTTATTGAAAGATTACCATCAAATTCAAAATTTCATGTCCTCCATTGATCCATCCCAATTCCGAAAAGGAGAACTTCTCAATAAAAATAAAAACTATCAAGGATGGGGATTGGACCCGCATTTCTTAGTAAATTACTATTTCTTGGATGAAGACGAACGAAAGCAATTTGCGTCCGTCTCTCATGAATATCTCATAGAACAAGTCCAGCGATTTGAATTTGTGGGAATTCGAGGGAATAAAACCTTGGATATTCAATTGAATAACCCTGTGAAACAATTAGTGTGGTATGCTTTACGTGACGATTTCTATCGAAAAAACATTTTCGATAATTTCACGAATTGGGAAAATCGACTCATTGATGTCGGGTCCTTATCGTATATCCGTAATATCATTGGAGAAATTAGAAATCAATACAATGAATTTAATCAAATTGTGGCTATCCGAGATATCGCTTTTGAACAATTCCAAAAAAACAACATTTCCAATAAATTCAATTTCAATTATTTCAAACGAGATCTTCTGGATTCGGCTACTCTTTATTTTAACGGAGTTCAACGCTTTTCAACACAGACGTCATCCTATTTTAATCTTTTACAGAATTACCAACATGGATTGATGACTACGTTTCCAGGTGTATATACATATTCGTTTGCATTAGAACCTTGTAAATTCCAACCATCGGGTGTGTGTAACATGTCGCAACTGAAAAATATCCAGTTAGAAATTAAGACATTGGAATTGGATCCGTCCAGTGATCGCAAAGTAAACGTGTATGTGTATGCTATTAATTACAATATTTTTCGAATTATCTCGGGGATGGGAGGACTTAGTTTCACTTCTTAATCCACCACGTATAATCATAATAGGGTGGTTTCTGAATCGCCGTAAAGGGAATGTTGAACGACGGGCCTTGTCGAATAAGATTCTCAATTTTCCCGTAGGGAATCGCATAATCGAAATATTGCATCCTTGAAATATATCCGTTGAATCCTCCATTCATATTAACCCATAAATCTCCGAAATTTTGTTTGCATACTCCCGACAAGACAAAGTGGTTTTTTAAATAACCATTGAAATAAATATCTAACGCTTCATCACGATTGACTAAGGCCACGTGGAACCATTTATTAAGGGGTAGGTCATCGATATCCACGAAATCTGTAATATTTTTATAAGTATTCATATAAACGCGCATGGAGTTTTTGGTAGGATGTAGCCATACACCCGGTGTACGGTTGGGCCATGAATTCGCATTTCCTTTATGGAAGACATGTTTCCATTCTCCTTGACGATAGTTGAAATCATTAATATAAATCCATAAAACATAGGTAAATTCAATACCGTTCTCATTGATGGAACGTCGCAACGGTGTGCTCTGATTGTCATTGGGATCTTGGGGTACACGTAATACGATCGATGCATCTTTCACGGTTTTCACGATATAGGGCGAAGCTGTATGATTTGATCGTATCCGTCGAACGATCAATTGAATCATTTTCACAATGAATAAGATGGATACAATGACAAAAACACTTAATAATAGTTGCATAACCATCGAAGGACCATGGCCGTCTTCTCCTTCATAGAACTGTACTTTTACAAATTCCAAAAAACTACTCCACATCCCATTTATTCTTGCAGTAAGCTTCGAAAATCGGTTTTCATTATTTTCTGATGATTCCATGCCTTTTTTTTTTAAATGATTCGTATATTTTTTTTTTTTATAAAATTTTAAAAAAAAAAAATGGATTCCGATACTAACAATACTATCATGACCACGGACAAAAAAGGACTTCTTGGAACTATATTAACAGGAAACGCAATTACAATTATGATCGTTCTCGTTATCGTGGTTGTTCTCTCTCTTCTTATTTGGCTGTATATTTATTTGAAGAATAAAAACAGTAAAGAACCTTTATTGATTAGCAAACCGACACCGATAACTACGAATCTCACCTTTAGTGGAGACATACTTCCACTCTCGGTGAATGGGTATGAATACAGTTATTTATGTTGGATTTTTATACAAGATTGGAATACAAATTACGGAAAACCCAAATGTATTTTTTATCGTAGTAATGCGGATGTGAATTCGTTTGAAACGGCCAATCCGAGTGTATGGTTGTATCCATATGAAAATAAACTAATGGTACGTGTAAGTACCATGGATTCCAATACGACCCTCGATAAAACCATTTATCCAACGTACCCTGTCTCTTCGACCACAAATCAAAAAATCATTAATCCGAATTTATGGTCCAATGATAAAAAACAAGAATTATTTAATACCAATTATGTATGTGATTTGGGGAATATCCCACTTCAAAAATGGGTACAATTAGGGATCGTGATGTGGGATCGTACCATGGATATTTATTTGAATGGGAAATTAGCAAGGAGTTGCATATTACCAGGCGTACCTCTCTTTGACAAAAATAGTTTAAATACCTTGTATATCGGTGCAGGAGATACATACAATGGATATGTTTCACGATTTAAATATTTCAATCGTGCGGTGACCCCATCCGAAGTCTATCGCCATTATTCGAACGGTCCTTTACCCCCCAATTGGTTATGGGATTCCTTGAAAAGTAAAATAGGTATTAATGTCAATATTTCAACCTCCGGTGATGCCATCATATAAAAAAATGAAACAATGTAATTGGTAGTAAATGGTTCAACTGATCGCCGTCACACCAAAAGAACAATATAAAGAAATTCAATTCAAACCCCAGAAAAAGAAATTAGCTGAATATGAAGTGATGAATCAAACCCAATTTGTCGAATGTCTGCGACCCAAATTGACCCTACGAAAAAGTCAACCTTTGGAAATTATTCATAAATTAAACATCGAAAATATCTTTTATTTTTTCTTGGGATTTAAGCGAGGAAACGAATGCAATAAAATATTCCGATTTGCTCCTTCCTATGATGATTTACTACTTTTGAAATCTTCTTCATCGATTCTTCGTTGGGAATCTTTAGTAGACATTCATTCGGAAGATATTTCCATGATTAAATTGTACGACGATGATGTCTATCAACAACAACCATTAACCAAAAAAGAGGATTCCGATGGTGAAGAAGATGTAGAAGACGAAGGGGGAGTGGATGATTATGAAAGTTCTTCCGAACAATCTTTTTATGACTATAATGTCCAAAGTGATAATGAGGACAATCTTTCTTCTCGTTCTGACGACGATACATTACAAATCCATTATCAAGAAGGGGACGAATTGATTGCACACACGACCCTACATGAAAACATTGTTTTGCTGACGCTGGAAGAATATGAATATACTTAAAAAAAAAAATGAATGATTTATTATTGTACCAAAAAAAAATGTTGAAAGCTATCACCCATCATGAAGGAATTGCATTACGTGAGGAAACCATCGAAAAACTTCGAGACATGTGTACTCTCCTCTACCCCGATTTGTGCGTTCTTCCTTTTCGGTTCTTGTTGAATATGGAAAGAGGTATCTATAATTCATCTATTATGTATTGTAAAGACCAAATAACCCCCCCTTCATGGAGCAATTTTAGATTTGTAAATCACTACCAAACCAAATTGGAATATATTGTACTTCTCTTTTCCACACCTCGCTATGGAAATTGTTTATTCCTTGATCTGACCGAAAAAAGATTACTTCCTCATGAAATTTGTTTCAAAAAAGAATACGAATTATTTCCTCAGTATTGGGAATCCGTTTTATTATCAAAAAAGCAATTATCACCCAATGAGATGCTCGTTCTTACGGATCAGTTTCAATGTCCTATGTGCAATGAAAAAAAATGCTCTTATCACGAAATGCAAACAAGAAGTGCCGATGAACCGACGACCATCTTTGTGATGTGTTTTGTTTGCAAACATCAATGGAGAATGTAAAGGAAATAGACGGAGATAAAATACAATCATACGTGGAGATACGACACTGTTTATCCACGTTATATTCATGGGGACACATGCCAATTTCGTTTTAATGACGGAATTCGAATAATGAGCCAATGGAATATAAATACGATAAGAGCATGGAAGTTGGGTCATGGGGGTTTTATACTGTTGAAGGAAATGACGCTCTTCTCCATAGGAATTCTCTGTCCCAAATGTATGGCGTCTGCCATAGTCTTGGGTATAGGCCATACAACCTCCACAGGTGTGATTGACGTGAAAGGGTCCCGAACGTTGTAAATAAGGGGAATCTGGAAACATGAAAAAAATACTGGTAGATCCAACAACTGCACATTTTGTCGTTTGGAAATACGTAACGATGGTCGATACATAAGAACGATGATAATAATCGTCGTCGTCCATATGAATCACAAACGTGCCACATGCAAGTTCTTTTCCTATATTTCTTTTTTTGCCAATATATTGCTTTATTGGTAATCGAATGTATTGCACTTTTCCTAAATGCAATTGGAGGTACTGGATCATTTCTTGAGTTAAGCTATCTTTCTCTGAATCATCAATCACGATCCATTCGATGTTAGAAAGAGGAAAATCCTGTTGTAAAATCATGACACTTAAATAATATAAAAAACGTGAACGTTGGAAAGTCGGGGTTACAATGGAAATCATCATCTTTCTTAAAATATTGCTTAAATAGAAACCCTGCTAATAGTATTTATATATGTCTATTTTTCAAATATTCGATTGTCCTGGATTCATCTATACGATTTCAATAGCCAAGAAAATGGAGCGTGAAACGCCGACGGCCACCACCTCCTTGCATAATATTTTCAATCGTCTATGGTATGAACAGGACATTCAAAAATTATTACATCATCTACAGAAGAAAAACATCCAATTAATTCGAAATTCATGGAAAATCGATTTTCGACATCATAATATTGCTTATACTATTTATCAAAACGGAGATCAAGATGTCTATGAAATGATCGAAAAAAAGACCTTTTATATTGAACTTAATGCATCCAAAGATCCCGTTTTCATCATTAATATGGAGAAACGCAAGCCGTGTGAAAATAATCCTATAAAACTCGTATCAGAACAACAAGATGTGTACCATCAAAAGAAACATATAAATGTATTCAATTTGGATAATATTTTTTTTCTATATGTGGAAAAATACGAAGAAAATCGTTATTCTATCTTTATTCAAACCCATGAATTCATTCCGCACATGGTAGAATCGTGGATTACATGTCTTTATAATGTACTACTGAGCTGACCTTGTTTCTTCCATCGTTTTCTACCTAAAACATCCTTATGAACGTAGAATATTTGGTCTGCATAAGTAATGGTTGTACCTTCCTCTAAGGTAGATGCTTTAACATCAGGATAGTTCGTGGTTGTTCCTGTTTTAGGTGGTGGTGGTGGTGGTGGTGTCTCTGCCTGTAATGTCGACGAAGAATGATCGTCTACCGACCATAATGCCGTGTCCAATTCTTCGAATTGTTTCAATAAAGAAGAATAGTCAATATTCACGTGGAAATGATAAATGGAACATCTCATATTAGGAATAATCGTTGGATATTTATTCTGATACGTTTTTAACAAATCATGGATTGTTGTATAATGTGTATGAACATTTTTCTTAATCATGGGTAAAAAAACTTCAAAGGATGGAGGAATCCCCTTTTCTTCGAGATATCCAATGATGGTTGTCTTTATATTTTCATATTGAATAATCGAATCGTACGTTTCACTTCGTATATCTGTCTTGGAAATATTTTCATATCCTGGTTCATGTTGTAATGGAAACTCGGTAAATAAAGCTTGTAATGAGAGCAATACGGTAGTTAAGGACTGACAACTGGACCACGGTGGACCTGTCCACGTTCCTAAAATGGAAATACAGACTTTTCCGTTGGTATATAAATTTGGATGGAAACGAACGTTACCGTTTTTGGTCTCAAACTCGATAGAAGGTGGTTGAAAAGGATAGTTCTTAGGATGGAAGTTCAACGTAAAAAAATAATGGCCCATGTAATAAGGAGTATCCTTTTCTCCAACAATGATCATGCATCGAATTTTGTAAAGATTGTCGGGCGCATAGTCAATGAAGATATTCGGCAATGATTCTTTATTCAGATGAAAATTTTGAATTTCCCGTGTTAGTCGTTTGAGAGATAATTCTGTCATTGTAACATAAAATGTACCAAATCTTTATGTCAGTTTAAAAAAAAAAATGAAAGTTTAAAGATATATTTTCTATATAGAAAGAAGAGATGAAGTTTTGCCCAATTTGTGAAAATTTACTTATTGTTCGGCCATCCGTGCAAAATACAGAATCCGATCTTATCAAATATGTTTGTAGGTTATGTTTTCACGAAGAAGATGTAGATCCGAATGATGTGCTTTTTGAGAATAAAAGACATTTTAAAGATATTGAAGAATTAGTCATCCATTGCCATGTGAATCAATATTCGATGCAAGATCCCACTCTTCCCGTAATGGATAGAGAATGTACAACTTGCAACAACACAAAACAACAACATAAATATATTCGTTATTCTACAGAACCATTAAAGTTTATTTACATTTGTCTTACATGTGAAACAATTTCTGTGACGGGGAATAAGAAATGGGATTTAATTGAAAAAAGACTCACCCCCATATAAAAAAATGATGGTATTACAATATAATACACAAACATTATGTCAAGAAATCCAAATTTATTCGATGTCGAACCAGAAGATGATGGTGATGTAGACCCCCTTGAAATAGATGACTTTTCCGATTTCACGATTAATGACCTGACAAAATTTAGTAATTCCGTGGAACAAAGTGTCTATCATGCTTCACAAGATGAACGTGTTCAGTACAAATTTCTTTCAAAATATGAATACACGAAAATCAAAAGTATCCGTCTACAACAATTAGCCGCGGGTGCTATTCCATATGTTATCGTAGATACGAATCAAGACATTTATAAAATTTTTCAACGAGAATTTACAGAGAAAAAACTACCTTTTATCATCAAACGTAAAATCAATGCCATGAAATATGAATTTATTCGTCTCAAAGACATGATTTATCTCGATAAAACCTTGTTTAGCGCATAATTTTTTTTTTTAATAAACAAAGACTTAAAAAAAAAGTCAATATCAAATTATTATAGCATGAACACTTCCCATGATACTTTTCTTCAATTTATGGAAAAACATCGAGTGAAAGAAAAAAATCGTCCCTTCAATATTGTTGGAATGGGTGATTATCGTGGAAAATATTGCATCGAAGAAGCTGAACAAAACGATTTCTTCAATTACTATACCCATGAAGTGTTTCAAAGAAAAAATCCTGTATCCTTGATTGAAATGCATAAGCCTTACGGACCATTAGTGTGTGATTTAGATTTCAAATTCCATGACCTTTCCGAAACACACATCTATTCCAACCAGTTTATCCAAGAATTTCTTGTTCGATGGATGATTATCATTGAAAGATATATTGATATTGGACACGAACAACAACGTATGGCTTTTGTGATGGAAAAACAACATGCATCCTCTTCCACCAAAGATGGACTACATATCATGTTTCCGTTTATCATCACGGAACCCGATATTCAATACATTATGCGTGAAGAATTGATTGAAGAGATGCGCTCTCTTGTCGAATTCTTGCATGGGACAATTGACAATCCATTGGAAGATGTTCTTGATTCCTCGGTGATCTATAGAAATGGATGGATGATGTACGGTAGTTGTAAACCAGACAAAGAACCTTACTTGTTGACAGGAATCTGGGATGTTAGTAAATATCAAGCACGATCATTTACCATCGAAGAAAAGAAAGATTTCTATTTCAATCATCGTCGACTTGTCGAAATTTTATCCATTCAAAAACCGTCTATTGGGGATCTTTCGGACTTGACCGAATTTGGAAAAAGTTACATTGAATATTATAAAAAAGAACAGAAAAAGACCATTGTCAAAACAACAACCGATCCTAATAAAACGATTTGTGACGATCTTAATTTTGTATGTTCCTTGGTGGATTTATTAGATCCTCAACGCGCCGAAAATTACCAACAGTGGATCGAGGTGGGATGGTGTTTGTATAATATCGATTTTCGCTTGAAAGAAAAATGGATCGAGTTCTCCGAGAAAAGTGACCAATATCGAGAATCGGCTTCTATGGAATGTGAAAAAGAATGGAATAAAATGAAGCCACATGGATTAAGTCACGGAACCCTTCATATGTGGGTAAAACAGGATAATCCTGTCCATTATCACCAACTCATTCGTCAATCATTGGAATATGAAATTCGTCAATGCTGTATCAATCTAAGTCCTGTCAACACATTGGATAAAAATTCAAAGAAAAAAGCAAGCTGGGATGATGTCTCTTTCTATATAGTAAAGGTGATACGTAAACTCTATTCCTATCATTTCGTTTGTTCTTCCTATAGTCATAAAATTTGGTGGGAATATAGGAACCATCGTTGGTTTTTAAGCGATAAAGGGGTTAGTTTACGACAAATGATTGCGGAAGATGTGTACGATATTTTCAACAAAATGTCCATGAAATACCACAGTTTCCATGCCAAGACCGATGACGGAGTCGCCAAAGAACGTTATTTGAAATTAGCACTCAACTCCCATAACATTGCGGAAAAATTACGCAATATCAAATTCCGAAATACGTTATTGGATGAAGCGGCCGAACAGTTTTATTGGAATTCCGAGGATGATGAAAATAAACAAAAAAACTTTGAAGAAATCTTGGATAGTAATCTTTATTTGATTGGCATGAAAAACGGAGTGTATGATCTACAAACCTTTACCATGCGTCAAGGTCGATGTGAAGATTTCGTATCCATGACCACCATGAATGAATATATCGATTACACATGGGAATCTCCGACTATCCAAGACATTATGGGGTTCATTGCACAAGTCATTCCGAACAAAGAGGTTCGTGATTATGTTCTTACTCTCTTGGGGAGTTTCATTGATGGGAATACGGGAAACGAAAAATTTCATATATGGGTAGGATCGGGCGGAAATGGAAAAAGCAAACTGATTGAATTATTTCAACTGTCCATGGGAGAATACTGTGGGTCCCTACCAGTCACCGTGATTACGCAACAACGTCCCGCGTCCAATGCTGCGTCTCCTGAATTGGCTCGGTTAAAAGGAAAACGTTTTGTGAGTATCCAAGAACCCAACGAAAAAGAAAAACTACAAGTCGGTCGAATGAAAGAATTAACGGGAGGAGATACGATCTATGCCAGAAGTTTGCATAAAGAACCCATTGAATATAAACCTCAATTCAAAATGATTTTAGCATGTAACCATCTTCCTCGCGTTCCTCCTGATGATGGAGGAACTTGGCGAAGAATTCGCGTAGTGCGTTTTAATTCGAAATTCGTCGAACATCCTGATCCCGAAGATCCTGAACAATTCCACCAAGATCTCGAATTAAGTAAAAAACTGAGATCATGGAAAGAAGGCTTCTTTTGGATCCTCACCCAATATTATAAATGGTACAAGATAGGTGATGAATCACTCGGAATCGCGCCTGGTATTCAAGAACCACACGAAGTTATCGATGTTACCAATCAATATCGAAATCGAAATGATATCATGAGCGATTTCCTTCAAGAACATATTATGGAAGACTCGAAATCCGTTTTGTTTTTAATTGATTTGTATTCGAGATATATTTCGTGGTGTAAAATTAACAATTTTGCCGCCTTTCAGAGGAACGATTTCCAAGAAACTATTGAGAACCGATTGGGAAATATTTGTCTCAAGAAAAAAGGGTGGAAAGGATACTCTCTACGACCAATCCAAACCGACCATTCATCGACATTAGACGATTTTTAAAAAATATTACCCCCTTTAAATAATTATGTCTTCCTTTACGAATATAATCTGGGATCGGGTGAAATCCATGGATTTTACAGCTTTGCTAAAATCTATTCCAGATGATCCTAAATACACTAAAATAAAGCAAAATGCCTTGAATGCATATAATGACTTTGTTGCGACCAATGCACAATTGAATACGAATCTCGAGTCGACGACCATTGATAATAGTCGATATCAAACTCAAAATGACGCCTTCCAGAAACTTCAAACGGAGTGGAATGATTTACAGAATATTGATCAGATCCAGTTTGACAATACGGTGAATCGTCAATATATCTTTTCTCTGAATAACCCATCCAAACCTACTTTTTTTACGGATTGGTATCTACAGCAACTAAAAGATCAATATCAAAATCAAATTCTCCAAGTAAATCAAACTTTTTTGCAGACCTTGGCGTTTTTGTTGAAAGAATTAGATCTCAAGACCAAACAACAGTCCTACCAAACGTTCATGTTGGAATTACAAAAAGGATGGTTTTCGTTTTTGACTAATAAAATTAGCGAAAACCAAGTCCTCCTTGAACAATTGCAACAAACTCAAACCACCGAACAACGTCGATCTCGATTCTTTATTGGTTATTCAAACACACTTATGACATACAGTAAAGTCTTATTCTTTCTATTCTGGATGTTAGTCGTAGCGGTCGTAGGTCTTTATGTTTACAAAAAATATTTTATTGTCAACTAAATAAAATATGACACAACCACCTAATGATCAAATGACGCTGGCTCAATTACAAGAAAGATATAACTATATTACGAATGCAATCCAAACATACCAAGAAGACGAACGGCGTGTTTGGAATCAAATCGTTACGATGGAAGATCCGACCTATTCCAGTATTGATCAAAACTTCGTCAATCAATTATCTTCTTTACAAAACGATCGACAAGAAATCATGCGAGTGATGATGGAAAAATATAATCAAAACACAGTCCATCATGATATCGCATTGAAAATGGATTCCCAACAATCCCATCTACAAGCATTACAATCGGATATTCTGTCCTATAATGATCAAACACTCGGAAATATTAATACGGACTTGATGACGTCCATAAGGAACTCTGATATCGCCAAAGAAGGATACTACAAACTGAAAGTGAAATCCAAATGTATCACATTGACCAATGTCTATTTTTCGATCCTCTTTCTCCTTCTTGTCGGTGCTTATCTCCTTAAAAATAAAATAGTGAGAGTTCTGTTCGTGTTTTTTTCTGTATTGGTTTTTTTGATTTGGATCATCCATCTTAGTATTTTAATCCATATCTATCGCAAACGGTATTATTTCCAAAAAACCGATTTCAATTTCCCTCCTCCTCCCCCCCTTCCATCAGATCCTGTGACAACCCCAACGGCAACCACAACGACATGTTCTTCTGACCAACCCTCCTTATTTACAGCTTTGCAAGGAAGAACATGGTGGGGCACTGGTAGATTATCTGAAGGAACCGTAAATTCACAAGAAGAATGTGAGAACATGTGTGCTAATTCCCCTGAATGTTCTGGAGCTACATTTAATCCAGCAAAAAAATATTGTTGGACAAGAACCGGTGATGGTGTGATAGCAACTGGATTGAATACAGATTATGCATTAATTCCAACTAAATAAATAATACTGGATAACATGTAAAAAAAAAAATGTGTACTCCACCTCCCAAGATTTTATCGTTTCACCAATTTCAAGAAAAACAATCGATTTTCCCTAATCAAACGCTTGACGGAGATACCATATGTAAAAATAGTAGGTATTGCTCATCCGATCCTTCATCTACGATTTGCAAGAATTGTCCGAATATTGTGAAAAAAATAGATGCCATTTATCGGAATTCCAACCAACTATCTCCACTGACGTCTATTTCTGGAATGAATACTCTTCTGGGGGGTCAATACTGTGATACCTTAAACACAACCCAACAAACGATGAAAACGTATCAAACAAATGTACAAAATGCCGACCGACTCATCTATAAAAACCATGCATCGATTCAAGATTTGAATCAAAAACTAAAGACACAACAGAATCTATTAGCCACACAACAAGAGATGCTTACCGCGTTTTTACAACAGAATACGTCCCTCGATCTTCAAAGCGAAGAAACATCCACCGACATAATTGATATTGGTATTCCATATGTATTTTCATTCCCGATCAAACGACGAAATTTCATCATGATCATGCTATGTCTAAGTCTTCTTTTGGTCGGTTGTCTCGGCGTACAGATCTATGATCTAATCCAAAAAAAATCTGTCAACAAATAAAAAAAGTATGACAACCACCATGACGTACCGCGATGTTCGAAATGAAAAACTCAATTCGATACGAGATACTTTTTCCTCGTTGCTTCAAGAATATTTGATTCTCTATCAAAGACATCAAGACGATCCCTCCAGCGTCTCCCAAGATGAGTTGGTTCAGAAAAATAACCAATTGATTTCCATTGCTCAACAATTATATGCCAACAACGAATTCATCGAGTCGGATATTAATAACATATACAATTCCATGAACTTTCAATCCACGCTTCAATTGAAAGATAGTTTACAATCTCAAACAAAGACCATTCAACAACAAAAACAAGCCTTAGGCTCGAATACACAACTTACGGAACAATACAAAATCGATTATAGGAGAACCCATATTTATTTCGTCCTATCGATTCTTTTTTTGTTATTTCTTATTATTGCCATCGTCTTTATGGGCTTCAAATTGTATCAACAACTGATTCTTCAAGATATCCAATCCTTGTCCCAAGAAGCCAGTCAATCTCTCAATGACTATTTCCACAAATGATGATTTAAATAAAATTTTGGTACAAATAACAAAAAAAATGTCCGTCAAATGGATTAAACCAATTGGGTATTGGAAATATACGTTTCTTCACGAAGATTGTGCTATATGCCGAGAGTCATTAAACCATCCGGCCATTGGATACGAATCCAATCATTATGAAAAAAAAGACGATTATTTCGCCGTATGGAAAGGAAAATGTAACCACGTCTTTCATAAATATTGTATTCAAAAATGGTTACAAACGCGTTATGTATGTCCTCTCTGTAATTTACCATGGGAAGTCCAATTATGATGATGGTATGGCGCATTTTTTTTTCGTAGGAGGGGGCAATAGTGCTGTGGCAGTCGTTGTTGTCGTAGGATTTTGAATGATGATATCAGGACATTTTTTTTCGATTGTGGTTGTTGTAGAAGTGCAATTACAAGGCGGACATTCTGGTAAAGAAGGGCATGGCAGTAAACTGCTCTTGAGCACGTATTTTCGTAAATCTGGATATTCTGGACATTTGCCGATGATGGAACTATTAATAGTCGTTGGCGGTTGCGAAGACGGTGGTGGTGGTGGTGGTGGTGGACTACATGACCCATTCTCTGCTTCATGGGTCTCGAATGATTCGAAAAACACTCGATAATGGATGATTATCATAAAAACGATAAATACAAACAAATAAATCATAAAGGGAATTTAACACTCTATCAGGATTTTTTTTCTCGGTGATTATTATAAAAAAAATGTCTAATCCTAAACCGCTCACTTATCTAAGTCCTAAAAACGCTGACAGAGAAGGAATGCGAAGTTTCGTAATTCATAGCATCAATCATTCCCTATGGACTGCTTCCAACTATGTCAGAGCGCGAATCACTGGGAAATCCAGTCCCGTTGCTGCCGCGAAAAAAATATTCATGAGCATGTACAGAGATGATATCCTTCCACTGAATGACCCTGTTCAATTTTCCATTATTGAACTTACCAAAGGAGGAAGTAAAAAAAATCATATTTATGAATATGTCGGTAAAGTCATTAAATTAGAAACTCCAGTAGAAAGAAACATCCAAGGCCAAACGATTGTTTATCAATATGAAGTGGATGTGACCCCTGTTGAAAAAAAAGGATGCAGTGCCCCTTCCGAATAAAAATTAAGATAATTTAAATCCTGAAGCAATGGACATAACATTCGTCGGATAAGGGTGTTCGTTATATTTTTCAAGTTCCGAGACACATACATTTTTTTGGTTAGTAGTGTTGGAAGTGACACGAGGAGGTTCAAATTGTAATGGCATATACGTCGTTTGGTTTTCGATTCCAATACCATACGGTTCGTGCGTCTTTGTAAAAGAACAACTCTGATCGGTACATGATTCCGTTAATTCAAAAGGAGGAATGGGAGTTGGACCATTTACGGATGGAGGACATTCTGTCATGGTGGTTGCATACATGCGATTGGTTGACATGATCGTGGTTGCGTTATTGATCAAATACGCTCGATACGAACCATTATCCGAAAAATTATTTTGTTTCAAGAACGAGGTTTCTACATCACACGAAGGTCGGTAATCGGTAAAATGACGTCCATCCGACATTCTCGCTGGACATTCGAAATATTTATTGTCACTACTTTTAGTACAATCAGACATTTTTTAATAATAACATGATATATTTTTTTTCAAACACTTAATCGTTCAATCAACTCGGATTTCTTGCCCGTTGTGATTAAACCACGGACACGAAGCATGGATCGTAGTTCCGTCACCGTCATATCATTCAATTCTTCCAAGGAAGTCCTTGCACCCTCGACGACGTCATCGTCACCCTCGATTGTTATCACAACCTGTTCCGCTGTCTCTGCTGCTATTTCATCTTTATCTTCCACTTCCACTTCTTCTTCTTCTTCGAGATGATCGGATGGAGAATCGTCCATTATTTCAATTTCCTCGACGCGTCCAGAATCTTCTGTTTCTTCTTCTTCGATGATGGATGTCATGATAATGGAAACCGTGGGTGCGGATGGTTCTGCTTCTTTGTCGTGGTTGTCGTCCTCTCCCTCATCGTCTTCTTCATGGGTAGTTGCAAAAATTTCCATTGCCCCTCCTGATACCGAACCGAGAACATTTTGAAGAATCGATTCAAAAAACGAAGACCCACCACCCATCATGGCGGAAGGTACCGTAGAGGACGGTGTCGATCTCGTCAAAGCAGGAGGAGGATGAAACATCTCACGTTGATCTAAGACACATGCATTCGTTGTGGCTAAATTGTCGAAATCGATCTCATTGTTTCCTGTAATGCATGTTGGAGGTGGTAAAGCAGTCGACCCTGCCCCTCCTGTTCCCGTATTCCGAATAATACCATCAGACATTAATGATAATTGTGCGATTTTGTGATCCATTCGACGAAGATTCATATACACGAAATAAAATCCAACCGACATGATGATGATTGAAAATAAAAAAAGGATGCTCGTAAATTTCATTGTTTTTTTTTTAATGGGGGAAAAAAGCTTATATCATCTTAACGCAGATAATACTCACGATACGTTTCGGGATATCCGCGTTTACGTAATTGTTGCTCGGCCGATTCTACGACGATAGTCTCCTCTTCCGGTACATAAGGGGGGTACGTCAAAAAACGAAACGGGACTCCCTCACCTAATGGTACAGTATACACTTTACCCCGATTCACTTGAATATTCAAATGAGGACGGATGAACTCCGTACCCAGTTTCGCATAATATGCATTGGGAAATCGAAATCGAATTTCAAAAGTCCCATCGGAATGCACGCTGGCCACGCCTTTATTCGTGGTATTTTCATATGCAACGATCGCATTGGGATAGGGTAATCCTGATCCTGAAAAACTGGATCGAAAATTTGGAGGATTCGCCGCCCAATATAAAATCATAGTGGTTTCAGGGGTTGATTCGGGAGAGATCAATTTCCCACGTAGAACAATATTTCCATCTGGACTATATCGAACATGGCCGTTACATAATTGATCCAATTTAAAAGCGTTCTCATAAAAGGTATCACACATCTCTTTTATCCAACCGAAATAAATTTTTTTTTGATATAAAAAATAAAATTCTTTTAATGATATAAATGAATGAAATTTCAACCGATACACCATCTTATACTTCTTTTGAAGAGATGGATCTTAAACAAGATCTAATGCGTGGCATTATTTCGTACGGATTCGAAAAACCCAGTACGATCCAACAACTGGCCATCGTCCCTTTCCTAAAAGGCCAAGATATTATCGCGCAAGCGCAATCGGGAATGGGGAAAACCGCCACGTTTTCCATCGCCTTACTTCAAAATATCGATGAAACACAGAAAATTACACAAGCACTCTTACTCGCACCTACGCGAGAATTAGCATCCCAAATAAAAACCGTCATGAGTCAAATCGGAGGTCATATTCATGGATTAGAAATTGCATTAATCGTAGGTGGAGATCACATCCAAAACAATATTCGTGATTTAAAAAAAAATCCACAAATCATTATCGCCACCCCTGGAAGAATCATTCATTTATTAGAAGATGGATACGTCAATACAAAAACGATTAAATATTTAGTGTTGGACGAAGCCGATCAAATTCTATCAAATGATTTTTCCGACCAATTTCGTCAAATCTATCAGAAAATTGATTCTCGTGAATTGTTTTGTGGCTTATATACCGCCACGGTCACAGACGCCATGTTAGAACTAACCTCCAAATTTATGAATAACCCACAACATATTTTCGTTCCTAAAGACGAACTTAGTTTACAAGGAATCCAACAATTTTACGTGGATGTCGAAAAGGACTCGTTCAAATTTGATATTTTAATTGACCTTTTCTCAAGCATGTGCATCCATCAAATGATGATTTACTGTAATTCCGTCCGATCCTCGGAGATCTTGAAACGGAAATTGGATCATCAAGAAATTCCCTGCGAATGCATTCATGGGCGACTGCATTTCACACAGAGGAGTCAACATATGAGACTCTTTCGTAAAGGTGATATTCGTGTCTTGATCACAACGGATCTATTATGCCGTGGGATTGATGTGCAACAAGTGTCCTTGGTCATCAATTATGATTTTCCCACTCAAATTGAATCGTATATTCATCGTATCGGACGAACAGGGAGGTATGGCCGAAAAGGATTGGCAATCAATTTCATCACACATTATGACATCCAACAATTACGAACCATTGAAACATATTATCAAACCAAAATCCCTCCGTTGCCTTCCGTGTTTCCGTCTCTTCAATAAGATGACACATTTGCATGAATATATTGATCGAATTCTTCCTCGTTCACAGGGGAAGCTTTGTTCGTGATACATCCTGATGACGTACATCCCGACGGTTCTTGATGATGGGAGGCAGTGGGTATTGCCGTCGTGGACGTGGTCGTCGCCTTGGAAGTCATTGACGTAGAAGAGGGATCAAAGGATTCATTGCATTTGTTAATGGATTGAAGATCGGGAGACGAATAATAATTCATTTCATTCAAGATACTATAAGTAATCGATAATACCATGGACAATCCAAATAGTACGCCTAATACAGGATCATGCAACGACACAAGCCATACAAATACAAAAATAAACACGCGGAACCACATTGAGCTAAACATCGAAGGCGTGTTTTCTGGTTTCGCCACGGCGATGTAAATCACAATAATGAGACTACACAGATAAAACATAATATCTCGATTTTCGAACATGGACTTCCAATTGGTGTAAAACAACGATTCGATCCACGAAGAAGACGTTTTTACTGCTCCAGCAACTAATTTAGAAGAATGCTTCATATTAATCAAAAAAGAAAAAAAAACAAAGACGAAAAAAATCCAATGAACGCGAACGCTCGGATTTCCAGAAAACGAAACATCGGTAAACGTTTCACGAAACAAGAAATTCACGGGGATGTTGTAGTTTTTTTCACGGGCGACATTATTCCCCATCCACGTTTTCGGATTCGGACTACATCGCGTCTCTTCCCACCATCCGCCTTCGCAGTTTTGTTTGTAACAATTCATACGTTCTATGGAATCTTGGTTCGACCTTTCACAATCCTTGTAACATTGTCGACGGTGTTCCAAAAAAGCTTCTTTAGAGGGGTATGGAATCGTATCATAGAAACGACTCCCGACAGGTAACGTCTGTTCGACACAGGGTGTGAACACGTTCGTGGTCAAGGAGACCACATCGGCGACATCGACGACATCTTGGGTCAATCCACTGATCATCCCTTTGGTGCTTTTAATGGTAGGAATATTTCGCATGTACAAATAACGAGGCTGGCCACGACAGACAGGAGATCCTCCCACGGCGGAACATTTCCCCGATTGCAAGAAATAATTGGATCCCAGAACACGATCTTTCCATTGGAAAGGCGTTTTTAATCCGTATTGATCTAATCGGTCTTGATCGGTCGCGCTCCCCGATCCCGTGATCAACGTACCTAATAAATATCCACCTGCTTCACTTAATCGATCGCTTAATTCGTGAAGACTGGCAAAGTCGGTGGAGGAAACGTCTTGAGGGCCTTTAGGACATCGTAGTTGACGAATAATAGGCGGATATGGCGATGATGAAGATAACATATACTAAGAAAACAAAAAGAATCTTTTTGGTGGTACAAGAAGAAGGATTTGTAAAATATTCCACCTGTTGCAAAGAACTCGCACCAGGATATAACTGAGACCTCCCATCCGTGGCTGGTTTCAAATTAGACCATGACGAGGTACATCGGGACAATGGTTTCCACGTTTTATCTTTCATTCTATCATCATAAATATGACTCCCGACAGGGAACGTCATGAGTTTACATTGACTGGTTCCATAATTCCCTTTTTTCCCGTAGGCATCCATAATATCCTTAAGTTGGAGATCGCTGACATCTTCTAATATACCATTCAAGATGCCTCGTGATTCCGTCAATCCTTCTAAATTACAACCGGTTAATCCCTGAAAACTCACATTATTGAAAAAGGGAATCGATCCTGTCGGGATATTTCGTATGTACACATATCGATCTTGGTTCGCACACACTGGTTCGCTGGTAGACGGATCGCATGTCCCCATTTTCTCAAAGAAATTGGACGATAAACTATAATCTGGACCTCGGTAGAATTGGGTCTCATCTAATCCAGACGACTTTACATCGGGATTCCATCCCGAAAGAGGATAGGAGATACCATACGATTGAATATTATTGATGATTTTCGTCAAAGAGTTATAACTGACATTATTGAGATTTCCGATGAGATCGGGGCATTTCATTTGATTATAAAGATTCGTTCGTCGTGCTTGGTCATTGAACTCACGCGTCTCGTTCACATGCTCTTGATACATATCTTATAAAATAAAAAAAGTATTGTAATAAACCAGAGAATCCATACAACCATTTGGGGAGAACGACTCGGATTCGTGAAAGATTCTTCGACCACGATATTACAAATAAGTGGTGCAGGAGCGGGCGAGCACCGTGTTTCCGTAATGAAATCTTGCGTCCCGTCCAGAGAAATGTGCCCCACGGGTTCGGAACGAAGAATACATCGATCATTCACCACCGACCCTTTCCCCTTGGCACTTTGCCACATCTCAAAAGGATTGATCGATATAACATCTTGAATCAATCCTGGCAAAATGCCATTATTCCCTTGTTGATCACATGTTCTGTCATACGGTTGCGACGCATCGACGCACGGATACGTCGATTTCGGAATATTATCTAAATAAAGATACCTGTCTTGATTAATACAAGGCGGATCGCTGGATGCACCACATTTCCCTGCGGGAAGGAAATAACGACTTCCAAGAACTTTGTCGATTCCTCGGCAATCTTTCCCTGAAAACAGGACTGCGCGTGCTTGATCCATCACATCCACGGTATGGGTAACAGTCGAAAAAATATTAGGATAATTCGCTTCTTGATTCAAAGAATTGAAATTCTGCTGAATCTCCGACGCCATACTATACGTTTCATCATTCTTCATTTATGTCTTTTACAAAACAATATTTATTGGTGTCGAGGTCGATGATGGTTGGGGGGAAGGTGTCGGTGGAGGTGGTTTCTTGCCGTTAATTTCAATGTTTTTCATTTGTTCGGCAAAAGACGTCGCGTCTTGTTGGGTCGCGGGCTGGACGTTCGACACACGTCGTTGTTGTTGTTGTTGTTGTTCGGCCGTCGTCGTGGACGAAAAGACATTGTGATAATCACTCGGGCCTTTCATCTCTCGTCGCGGAGCATCCTCTTTGTATTTCTGAGGAATCGCATTACTCATGAATTGACTAAATCCTGAAGTACTCTGATTCATGGAATTCATCGTAGCCTGACCGAACTGGCGCATTAAGTCGGGATTCTGTTTCAAAATATCTTGTGGAGAAGGAAGCACCGACTTGAACAAGGATTGGGATAAATGATACATGAACGCACTCCCCGTAAGACTCATGAGGAGTTTAATTTCGGGCGCCATCTTGGCTTTTTCTTTATATTTCTCGTGCAATTCCTCAAAGATCTCATCATACTCCTCCAGATTTTCGTGCACGCTCTCCGACCATCCGTCCAAATGAACATCAAATGGATCGAATTTCGTATTCAAAAATTCGACGCCCGATACAAATGCCATCATGATCTTTCGCTGGAATCGTACACTATTATCTAAATCCTTCTGGGATTTAATTCGCTGAAACTCTTCACGGATTTCCTCCACCGAAGACGCCATGGAATACCGTCGACTGATAGGAACGCCTTTCTTGGAATATCGCTCCAAACGAAAAAGAAGATCCTGCTTTTCTTTCACAATGTCTTCGATAGATGTTACCGTGGCCGTCTTTGTCGCGGTCGTCGTCGTCGCGGTCGTGGTCGTCGCGGTCCCCATGGAAGGTGTCGCCATAATGGTTTCAACGCCCGTCGATGGCGGTTTTAGGGAAGGCGGGGGGTCATTGGAAATCTGGAATTGGACTGGGTTGTTTTTCAAGACATCTTCCAATTTAAGTTCTTGAATTTCGATGGGTTTCGACACGGTTGACGATGCGACGGCGGACGATGATGAAGACGTCGACACCGAGAAAATATCGTCATCTACTAAAATGGAGTTCTTGATACCTGGTGCAGTTTCTCGACTGATCTGAAGATCCGACGGGGACGGCGACGACGACGACGACGACGACGACATCAAGGACTGCTGGGGTTTCATTTTACTCTCATCCGCTAACATGGACAAATCGTCCAAGGGAATCACTTTGTTGGTCGGAGAGGTTGGAGGAGGTGGAGAAACTACCACCGTCTCAAACGGTGCCGTCGAAGAGGAGGAATCTAATTTCGTGATATTCACGGTCGTCGTGGTATTGGATGCATCGGTGGTGGCAGTGGTGGAAGGAGATTCTAAAATCAAATTACTAATATCCATAAATCTTTACCGAACAAATAAACTTTAAATCATCACCGACAATCCTTGCAAGAAACAATCCGCAAGGTCGTCCTGCTTAGTGGATTTCGTACACCATCGCTCATGTACCTTCACCTTCCCCTCTGCAAAAATCGCCTCCGTTGCTTCGATCGCCTGCTTCTTTTTTTCCTTGTACGACAACGTCTTCTTTTTTTGGACGAAAAACTTCGATTTGGCCATGGCCGACACGAACTTGATTTGTAGATCCTCCTCCACCACATATTTCTGGTAGATGAAATAACTATACAACAACATCTGCATTGATTTCATCAGTGGGTTCTTCAAACACGGCTGGTTTTCAATCACGACGCATTGAATTCCTTTTTTTTCAAATCTCTCGGTCGATAAGAAACCGTACATGCGTCGAGCGAGCGTTTCCATATCGCTCTTTTTTTTCACACTACTACTCCCGTACTGTTTTTTGTACCATGAAAGTAACAGTTTGCGTAATTCGGGAACGGTCGATTTCGTGGCGGGGGGCGACTCGATGGCGTTGCTTTCGCACAAGGCCAACAATTCGACCTTTTTCGCTTTGGAGATCCGATGATACATTGACCCGTCCCCGTCCCCGTCCCCGCTCTCCAATAAATTCACCACGTCCCACTCCAGAATGTCCACAGGAGTGGAACTTTCGGATTGTTCTAACACACAGTACGCTAAATTCTGAATTCCGACGTCGAACGACAATACGCGCATTATTGAATCTCCTCAAATTTCTTTAAATACTCATCACATTTCGAATAATCGTCTCCGAATAAATACTGATGCATTTTCTCTTTCAAAAACTGTTCGGCTTTTTCGTCGTTCTCGACTAATTTTTGTCGCAACGTTTCGCATTTCTTCTTGTTTATCTCGATTACTTTCTTACACTCTGCCTCATTTTTAGTTGCACTGATATATTTAGAATGATAGTCTTTATAGTTTGCTAATGTTTCGCAATCACCCGAACCGCCTCGAAAAAAAAGACGACGAGAACGACGGTGACGTTTAGTCTGACGTTTGGTTTGACGCATATACTATCCACCAAGAAAAAAAAAATTATGTACTTAATTTCCTATGACTAACACCAGTTCTTGTAGGTCTTGGGTGCGATTGTAATGTCTTACATGATAATCGCATCTTATTTTTAAGTTCGGTCCTTATTTTGGTAATACATGATGTTTCCCTTTCGTGTGTTTTCTTATTTTCCTTGCAATATTCGGCGATATCGCTCGATGAACAGTTGTCTTCAACTGTTTTCGTAAAATTTATAACATCCTCTGGTTTTCCTCTTTTTTTACTTAATTTAGATAATGTATCCTCTAAAGCACACATCTCTTCATCTGTTCTATTCTCAAGAAAGGATATATTATAAATTTTTTTTTTATATAAACCCAGATCCGGATACGATTTCATCTCAGACTCTATAGTTGTTTCCATTTTACTATTATTTAATGTGTTAATACTGTCCAAACACGTTTCATGGTTTATCTTGGTACTGGTGGGAATTTCACTGCGTTGATCACGTGTGATAGAACGGATTTGATCGTCACGTTGACTACTTGAGCGAGATTTACTGGTATGTGGTGAACCACCGTCATCGGTGAACGTGGCATCACTATGTTCTCTGGAGAGACTCTGACTTCTCGGGTTAGATCTCGCAGTATGTAAAGAGTCTTCATCATCACCTTGTCCGCTGGGGAGACTCTGACTTGTCGGGTTAGATGACGCAGTATAAAAAGAGCGTGAGACATCGTCATATACTGTCTGTCCTTCGTTACCATCATGTTGACTGACAGATTGTAATTGTCCATCCATTTCCGGCGAGACACTTGTAGCGGGTCCTTGGGAGTCTTGTTGTGATAGATCCGCTGTGTGTTGTACGGCAGGGACATCATTTAATTGACCACTTACAGATTCTTGTGGTTTCATAGTGGGTGGATCACTTCCTTCTGCATTATGTTGATTGACAGATTGTAATGGTCCATCCATTTTCGGCGAGACACTTGTAGCGAGTCCTTGGGAGTCTTTTACAGGTTCTTGTGGATTCATAGTGGGTGGATCACTTTTTTTTTTTGCATGATGAGGATCCAGTACGCCTGATATATGTAGACCTAAATCCAACAGTGTGTGAATTTCTGATCTCTTATCAGCGACGTCCTCTCTATGTAAAAGCTCGTAGAGTTCTTTAAGATGTTCATCTGTGTAACTTTGGAGTTTGTCATTTGTTATGTTAATATTTAATTCATTTAATTTTGTTATACATCCTGCTATTACCCGTCTTTTGCACTCTGTGTTTTTATTTAAATGTTTAATGTAATCGGTAGTTTTAGAAGAAAGTAATATTTGACATAAAATCGGTTCTGTTGTTTTTGGTTTTTGAAATGGGCGAGCTTGATTTAGTGCATTCCTCGGACCATCCAATTGCGCACTGCTCGGAGCGTCTGTCGTTGAAGTTTCATCAAATATATTTAATGACGATATATCATGGTCATCCATTCCTGATGTTTTTGTTTTGAGGTTTTTGAGAGTCTGATATGTTGTATATAAATCAGTTTTTTGCAATATTTCATCGGAAACCAAGTATTGTTTTTGACGTTTGAGTGTGAGTTTTTTTACAATTTTTTTCATTTTTTCATGACATTGATCTTGAGAATTCAACTTTGATGATTTATCTATCTCCTGTAATTCTTGACATATTTTTGGCATATCTTGTGGCTTATCATGGGATTGATCGTCTTGTGGATCAACTTCGGGTGTAGAGGAATTGACAATTTGATATAGGTCGGGGGTAGAATTCTGTGGCGAAGATGATCCTTGTTGTAAACTCGGTCGTTCTTGTGTACTTGACGACGAATCGGAGACGGAACTCCGTTGTCCTTCTTGCGAAACTCCTATTTGTGGGGAATTCGATGAAGAGGAAGCGGTAGAATTAGCTGAATATGATGTTCCATGTCCATGAACAGACGACAACCCTTGATTTAATTGTCCATCTACTTGACTTTCACCTGTACCGACCGAAGTGTCCAAATTGCTCGAATTGGATCCATCCCCTATCGATTGCAAACGAGTTTCATCCACCTTTGATCTTTCTGTATGGCCAGAGGCGTTTGACAAGGATTCTTCCAAATCAGATATTTGTGGTGTTGATGACGACCCTTGATTTAATTGTCCATCTACTTGTGTCATTAAACTTTGTGATGAGGCACTTAGTGAACTGGGTACATGTTGTCTATGGGAAGTGGAGGGTTTTCCCATTGACTCAAAAATGGGTTTATCTAAATCCGCCAATGCATCTTGAACTTTTGGTTGTATCGCTTTTGATTGCGCTTCCGCCGAACGAGAATGATCGACGACTGACGGATATGGTTGTAATTCTCCATAAATTTTCGGCGGCGATTCATTTGTAATGGGTCTTTGGGAGTGTTGTTGTGTTGACCATTCGTGTGGGGATTTTTGTTCATCTCGCTCGGCATCCGAAGCACCATATTTCGAATCCTCCGACGTTATTGACGGATATGGTTGTGAACGTATAGATCTTGGGTGTGTAGACGGAAAAGGATGATGCAGGAATGTATCACCTTTTTTTCGCGACATTGGTGTGAACGACGGCCAACTTTTCACTGTGGTTGGTGGTTGTTGTTTCATGGTGTATATATTGGGTAAAGGGACTTGCGGGTGCATTGCTGGAATTGGAATACTCGACGTTTCATGGTGGTGAACATTACTCGCTCTTATTCTAAAAAAAAAAGTAGTCGTACATGATATTCCAATTTCTTAAATTTAGTATTGTCATCTCCAGAAGGATTTTCTTCCGTCGTCTTCGTATTTACATGTATCCATAAATCGAGTAGCGAATAGGCTACTTTTGTGAATGATATCAGCATTCGTAGGCTTTTTGCTGTCGTTATATTCCTAACATCATAATCAGTCTCTACATTATTTTTAATTGTACGAAGTTCTTGCGTTTGTCCCTGTATTACTGACAGTGTTTGCTGTGTTTCTTCTGTTGATATTCGTCGTTGTTCCTGTTGCGGTCTTATCAGTATTCCCAGTATTTCTGACAGTTCTCTCAGTATTTGTCCCAGTGTTTCTGGCAGTCCTTGCAGTGTTTCTCGCAGTGGTCCTTGCATTGTTTCTTGCAGTGCTGCTCCTTGCAGTGTTCCTCGCAGTGTTTCCAGTGGTTCTTGCAGTGTTTCCAGTATTTTTTGCAGTTTCGATACGTCTGCAGACGAAAAAGACGTCCTCTTTTTAATTTCAGATATGTCATGATAAATATCGGCTTCTTCCGAATCGGGGGCACACCTGTCCTGTATGGTTCTATAAGTTTCCAATCGGAGCGAGTACAACTCTCTCAAAAAATCATTGTAATATGTATTTTGATCATAAGGGGACATGAAAACGCCAGTTCTCTCGTCCATCAAATAGGTGAGTCGCGTCTGAAAACTTAATTTTTGTTTGTCTCCTGCATTATTTGTGTCAGAATCGTCGTATAAAACCATACTGGCGGCGTTCCCCGTGATGGATTTAAATTTATATTTGGAGTCTTCGTGACCGATGAGGTAGTACCATTGCTGGTCGGCATTGTCTCCTTCACTTGGACGACGTTTCGGTTGCATATCTGGCTTATATAAAACAATTGTTTTGTGATCTACTACGTTAGTAAACGTTGTCTTTTTATCTAAAATCGACGACAAATCCTGCACTCGAGTGTAGAATTCCATGTCGTAATATCCACGAACCAATTCTTCGACGGTGCTTTTCATGATACACGCGTATTTTTCACCATCGTACGTCAACATCCTCCCTTCCGCGATGAAATTCTCAAACGGTTTTATTCCTGTAAGTATCTCTTTTACGAATCGATCGATTGTCTCCTCGATATTCAGGTAGTTCCCGTACACGTTCAGATATTTTACTTTTTCATATTCAAAACCACCTCCTGCTTTTTTTTTGGTAGGAAGGAACATATCCATAATTCCACGTACGGGTTTCTGGATCGCATCGTTCGCGCTCTGCAAGGTCCGTTTCATCGTCTGCATGGTCGGCACGTATTTTTTCTCAATACTTTCCATTTTCTGCGAGACGTATTTCTTCGCCGTCTGCAATTTCCCTCGTACCCATGTTTTTTGCAGCCGTTCCTGGTCGTACGTTTCCGATGTAAGGCCTTTTAACGATGATTTATGTTGCAGAAATGCATTTCTAAAACATTCCCAGTGTTCTTTGTATTCGTCACTTTGTGAGGGAGCATCACCTGATGACGTTCTTGGAGGACCCTGCAGCGTGCGGGATTTCCCCCAACCACTCGACATAAAAGGTGAGTTCGACAAAAAATCTGGCGTAGACATACTTGTATACGGTCTTTGAGAACCTAAATCATTTGAAAGCGGGTTCGACAAAAATTCTGGCCTATCCCCTACAGTAACAAATTGCGACTGATCTACACTGGAAGAAGTAAACGATTCATAAGCTTGCGTGCCGTGTCTCTGAAATGGAGTTATCCTACCCATTGAGAAAGGTGACGGAGGCTGATAGTCACGTGTTGACCGAGCCGGAGGCAAAGCCCAACGTGCTGACTCGTCCTCTCCTTCTCCCTCCCCCTCTTGTTCTTCTTTACCGGAAGATTTCTTATTCAAATCAGGATACATACTTTTCAAATGCTCTACATATTCCTTAAAAACGTCAACCGACAAGATTTCCGAATGTTTCAGATCGTCATACGAAAATTTTTGGAAAATTAAATGTGGATCATAAAACTCGACGAATTTCTTCTTCGTGTCCCTTTCAAACGACGAATCGAAGAGGGTTTGCATTTCCGCCGTGTTGTTAAAAATGCCAATTCGTTTGCTTTTAGGTATGACGACAAAACTCACCGCTTCTTTACTATTCATTCGCGTGAATCCCCAGTATTCGCCCGATAACGCCAAGAAAAACGCCAGTGGGCACTGGCCATTGAACGATAAGTCGGATTTCTCCAAGTACCTGTAATACACATCTTCTTGGACTCGAAAATCATCAAACGTCTGGAACTTCTTCATGAAATACACCAAAAACAATGTCGAGATTTTATGTAAATCCTGATCATCTGAACTTTGTAAATGCTTAAAAGACTGTAATTCACTTGTATGAAGCGTCTTGGTGAACAAATTCCACGACTCGTAAGCACTCACGTTCTCCCCTGAAATTAATCTGTTATTACCACTATAAAGAACATATGTCGTAGAGCCTGTCTCTTTTCTATATTCCAGTCTTGTTGTTCCATCGTAAATTAAAGTACACGTATTTTTCGAAAATTTTATTTCTATCTTCTCTTTTTTTATAGTAATATCGTCGTCGTTGTATGTAAAATCCCAACTCGATAAAAGAGGGCGTAAGAATCCGATGATTTCTTGAAACGTTTTTTTATAGAACATCTTTTTTATTTATAAATACTTTTTTTTTACGGGAAAGAGGAGGCCACGCACGGTTTGTCGCTGATGCCTTCCCAGTAGACGTTGCACTGATTCGCCCAATGGCACTTATCGACGTCAGACACGTTCGTGAAATCCACGGTCGGGGATCCTTGGGCGTTCGGGTATTTCATGGACGGCGGAAGATTGCGGAGGGTCGTACAGGACGCGGGACCATTCGGTTTCGTCCTCGTGCATTGATTTCCCTTTGTGGCCGTCCAGTAATCGGGACACGGGGAGACCCATGGCGGGAATTTCACGGTCTTGTTGGCATTTTTCGAGGAAACGTACCATGCGTAGATGTAGTAAAGGATCATCAAAGCGACAAAGACGCTCACAATGATGCATACGATCTTGTATCGTTGCCAGAAAGAGATTCCCTCTTCCAAGGCAGGAACATCGGTGAATTCAGAAGACATTAATATTTTTATAGTGAAAATAATTTTCTCAACCAAACAGAAAAAAAAGAATGGCATCGTCGAACACCACCAACAAAAACAAAAACGGAAGAATCACGTGGTCTCCTGATAAAAACTATGCGGATACGAAATTGTACCAAGATGATACGGTTTTACCAACTGACCGACAAATCGCGCGCGAAGCGCTTTATTCCGTCCAAGAAATTTCGGTATTAAGTGCGACGTATTTCAGCGCCAAGAACATCCAGATTGTCCAAAACGCGATTCGAAAAGGCGTGTTCGATCGATCAAAGGGAGCGTACTTGATTGCTCCACAGGACGATCTTCAATTATCGTTGGTGATGCGGTCCGTGTATTTGCAATTCTGCAGGCACAGCGTGGAAGAATCCATCACGGACCAAATCCGAGCCCTGAATGAAAAAGTCGTGAATTACGCGATCGATCGTATTTTCACCAACGTCAAGCAGTACATGCGCTTTCGAGAGGATATAAGTCAATTACCCGTCCCCATGGAAAAACCCATCGATCCTTCTCCTCAACGACACAAAACACTTATTTATAATCAATTTCTTTGAGGTTACAAAAAAAAAATGATATAAAGAAGAGTCCCCTCTTTATACATAATGATGAATCCGCCGAAAAAATCGATTCAAGACTTGTACGTGAAATTGGAGCAACGGGAGCATATCTACAAACTTCCCGATACGTATATTGGAAGTGCGGAACCTTCCACGGAAAGCATGTACCTGTTGGATCCTGTTGAGCATACCTTTCATTTGGAGACGGTGACGTATGTTCCTGGACTGTATAAAATCATGGATGAATTATTGGTGAATGCATGGGACCAGCATCAACGTCTGTATCGGGCGAAACGTTCACAACCGAAACTTCATGAAGTCAAACACATCGATATCTCGGTGGATACGAAAACGGGCGAATTTCGCATTCGCAACGACGGCGAGGGAATTGACGTGGAAATCCACCCTGAACACCAGATCTGGATTCCAGAAATGATCTTTGGGCATTTATTAACGTCTACGAACTACAATCCCGACAGTGAAAACACGACAGGCGGAAAAAATGGGTATGGAGCGAAATTGGCGAACGTGTTTTCCTTGTTATTTCAAGTGGAGACGGTGGATGCTTCGCGCAAAAAGCGGTACCTGCAACGATTTGAGAAGAACATGACGGTGATTCACCCTCCCGAAATTCAATCTTATTCGAGTTCGCCTTACACGGAAATCCGTTTGATTCCCGATTTTGAGCGGTTCGGGATGACGGGAGGGTGGAGCGATACGATGATCCGTATTTTGGAAAAGCGCGCGATGGATTTGGCGGCGTGTAGTTCCAAAGTGCGCGTGACCTTCAATGGAAAAATCATGCCATGTTCCAATTTAGATACCCTGATGGATTTTTTCCCCGAGACGAAGGATCATGGGAAAGTCTGCGAGGTCCTGCATGATCGTTGGGAAGTGGGGGTTTGTTTTTCGGATGGATTTAAACAGGTCTCGTATGTGAATGGTATTTGCACCTTGAAAGGCGGGAAACATGTGGAGTATATTTTGCGTCAACTGACGGATAAGATTGCGGATCATGTCGAAAAGAAGAAGAAGATACGGATCAAGGCACCGCATGTTCGTGAGAATATCATGATTTTTGTGAAATGTCTGATTGTGAATCCGAGTTTCGATAGTCAGACAAAAGAAACGTTGACGACGCAAATGAGTAAATTTGGTTCGAAGTGTGAAATCTCGGACGCGTTCATGCAAAAGCTTCTTAAATTAGGCATTGTGGATCGAGTGATTCAATTGTATGAAATGAAGGAACAACTTACTATGAATCGTAACGAAACCAAACGAAAGACTCGTTTATTGGGGATTGAGAAACTGGAAGATGCCAATGAAGCAGGCACCGCGAAATCGAAAATGTGTACCCTAATCTTGACGGAAGGGGATTCGGCGAAAGGTACGGCATTGGCGGGCATTGAAGTGGTGGGACGAGATTTTTGGGGCGTTTTTCCGCTCAAGGGGAAGTTATTGAATGTGCGGGAGAAGATTTCGACTTTGAAAGGGAAAGAGCAGATCTACAAGAACGAAGAACTGAATCATTTGAAACAGATTTTGGGGTTGGAAACGAATAAGAAATATGAATCCATTGAAGGTCTTCGGTATGGGAAAGTCATGCTCATGACGGACCAAGATGTAGATGGATCCCATATCAAAGGATTGTTTTTGAATTGGATCGACACTTGTTGGCCAGAATTATTGCAATTGGGATTTGTGAGTTGTTTAGTAACCCCCATTATCAAAGTGCGTCGTCAAAAAGAAAAGGTTTCGTTTTATTCCATTGGAGATTATTTGCAATGGAAAGATAGTTTTTCCTCGTCTCCCACGACCCTTCGACAATGGGAGATTAAGTACTACAAAGGGTTGGGTACAAGCGATAGTCGGGAAGCCAAGGACTATTTCCGTGATTTGAAACAAATCCATTTTTTATCCGATGGCTCGACTTGTCGGGAGAAGATCGATATGGCATTTAATCGCGTACGAGCGCACGACCGTAAACAATGGTTAAGTGATTATCATATTGAAGACGTCGTGGATATGAAAGCGTCCACGGAAGTGTCTCTCACGAAATTTGTGGATTTGGAGTTGAAGCATTTTTCCAATTACGATCTCCATCGTAGTATTGGTCATGTCATGGACGGCTTCAAACCGTCTCAACGGAAGATCATTTATGCATGTTTCAAACGAAATTTGGTGAAAGAAATCAAGGTAGCTCAATTAGCAGGGTATGTCAGTGAGCAGACGGGGTACCATCATGGAGAAGAATCTCTGAATAAAACGATCGTGGCCATGGCCCAGAATTTTGTCGGATCGAACAATATTAATTTCTTGCAACCCAACGGCCAATTCGGAACTCGTTTGGACAATGGAAAAGATCATGCCTCGTCCCGTTATATTTTTACGTGTTTGAATCCTTTGGTGCAAGATTTATTTCCCTCGGCGGATTTTCCCTTACTGAAATATGTCGATGATGATGGGACATCGGTGGAGCCTTACTATTATGTACCTATTTTACCAACCGTATTAATGAATGGGAATTGTGGCGTAGGGACGGGGTACAGTACGGATATTCCTTGTTTCAATCCCGAGGACATTGCGCAATATATCCTCCACAAATTAAGGACGGGTGAATTCCCCACAACGTCCTTAGTCCCTTATTATCGTGGATTTAAAGGGTCGATTCATGCGATTTCCGACACGAATTTTATTACGAAAGGCTTGTACAAGATTACTTCCTATAAAACCATCGAAATCACGGAATTACCCGTGGGAGTATGGACAAACGATTATAAATCTTTCTTGGAGTCGATGGTCGTGGATCATGCACCCTCTCCAAAAACATCGTCGCCATCATCTGACAAATGGATCAAGAATATCCGAAATTATTGTACTGAATCGAAGATCCATTTTATCTTGGAGGTGGAGACGTTGGATTTAAAGACGATGATCAAAGAAGGAAAGACGTCACCAGACATCGATCCTTTCGAAAAACGATTGCATCTTATCTCCAAAATTTCGTTAAGCAATATGCATTTATTCAATGTGGAGGAAATCATTACGAAATACCAGTCCGTCCATGAAATCATTGAAGCTTTTTATGACATTCGTTATGACTTATATCAGAAACGAAAAGTGTATTTATTGGAGAAACTTCAACACGACATTGTAGTGTTGGAAAATAAAATCCGTTTCATCGACAAAATCATTGCGGAAGAATTGCAAGTTCATCGTCAATCGCGCCAACAATTAGAACAGTTATTGAAAGAATTGCAGTTTGTCGCCATTTGTTCCTCCACGGATGAGCCGTCGTACGATTATTTACTACAAATGCCGATTTATCAAATGACCGTGGATCAAATGGAGAATTTGCGAAAGAAGAAAGACGACAAAATGCAAGAGTATAATCTATTATTAGAAACGTCGGTGGAAACGATTTGGATCCAAGAAATTGAGCGATTCCAGAAAAATTATCAGATGTATTTGAAAAAACTTGTTTCCGCGGAGGAGGAAGAAGAACAAGAATGTGGAACCAGTTCTTCCAAAAAGAAAAAGAAGACACTGAAATCAATTTAAGTAGTGGAGATGGAGGAAATTTTAAGATTCATGAATTTGTCCAGTGTATTTTCAATATTATGTTGAGATTTACGTTTCAATTTAAGTTCTTCGGTGGCTTTCATGACTCGGTTTTTATCTAATGGTACAAATTTCTGCACACATTGTTCGGAGACACATTCTTCTAAATAGCCATTCGAGGGATACAGAGGAGGGAGAATCCGTTTCATATCTACGAGATAATTGTCGTTGTATTTACGGAATTCTTGGATGGTATAGACCCCGCCGAAAATACGGAGCAATTCTCTTGGTGGAGCCTGTTTGATTTTCATAATGGTATTATCGACTTTACGTCCATATAATTCATGGAGCCATTGATATTGTTTCCATACATCTCCGTATCGATGAGGATGGTCGAACATATAACCAGTACAACACTCGGGACTACAAAAATATCCAACGACACTGTATTGCTCTTTGGATTTATGAGTGGGTAAAAAAATCGGATTCCACGAAAAACTGTGGCAACACCACCAACACATGATATGCTCGTTTTTTTGAATGGAATTCAGGAGTTTGTGGCAGGTTGTGACACTGGACGTGGAGGTGGCTGACGACGAAATAAAATACGTTCGATCGTGGTGAACATCGTATTGTATCTGGGGAAGATAATCGTCCATAGATTTTTCATGGTGGGGGTCGTTGTTCATTGTGGATTTTTCTTCTTCGGAAGAAAGAAAGGTGTATTCTTTATTTTCGTAAGGTTGTGGGATGGATAAGAGAGGAGAATATTCCAATAACGTATTTTCGGTCATGAACATGGATGGTTCTTCCGAAATATGTGCCATGGCTTCATTCGTTGTTTGTAGTGGTGAGATTCGAAGATGTAGAATAATGGGAGCGAGATGGTGTTGATGGGATTGTTCCAAGGTAGGTGGTCGCATTAGATTTCTCGGTGTTGTCGTCTCCACGAGTCCATATTCTTTATCACAGCAGATATTGTATTTTTTCTTTTTAGGTGGTTGCACGACGGAGGTGGTGGATATTTCATTGATTTTCTTCGATATTCGCGTTTTTTTCATTCTTTAAATTCTAAAGAAAGCGAATTTATGCTTATATGAAATAAAAATATTTGGAATAGTATATAAAAAATATGAAAGGACAAAAAGGACAAAAGGGAGGAGGCGTGACACTTCCAAGTGAATATTTTAGCGGTCAACTAAGTGGTCAGTATTATGAAACAGGGAATGCTGCCTTGAATTCCAATTATTCAACGGCCTATCCATCGGTCGATCCTGCTTCTTCTTCTTCTACTTTTGGGAAGGATTTGGCTCCTGGTGGATTTGGATATGAGAGCAGTGGCATTCAAACGGGTGGAGGAGGGAGAAAAACACGTTCGAAGAAAGAAGATGGAGGATTTGTTCCAGAATTAATGAATTTGATTGGCAACTTAGTAGTTCCCATATCGTTCTTAGCAGGTCGTCATTTCTTAGTATCTTTCACGGAGAAAGGGGATGTGGCTGTCAAGGAACAGGGGTCTACGAAAAAAAAAACTTCTTCTTCTTCTTCTAAAAAATCCAATCGTAGTAAGTCTCGCAGATTTTAACGAGTTGTTGAAGACGTGGAGTAGGTGATTTTCTTGGATCGAGTTGTCATTTCAAAGACGAACATGTATTGGTATGTATCAATCAACAAAGGGTATTTATACAAGAATTCATGGGTGAATAACTCGGGGGGAAATTGAGTGATATAAAAATACAATTCATTGGTTAAAGGAATTTTCATCATGATCCGAAAGGGATCTTGGAGGATAAATGAATAGGATTTGGATTTATGCAACACGGTTTTTTGTAGGAATTGGAATAATGGATTTTGTATCGTTTCGGAAGGTACAGGAAAGCTACAGGTCATATTATTTCGAAGAGTTGGGAAAGCTTCATGGGGAATCATATCGCATAAAATCGTGCAAGTGGTGTCGGAGCAATAAACAATGGACATTTTTTGGACATGAAATACATCCTGAATCAATTCTGAATTCCATGGGAATGTTAATCGACAATGTACGTGGGTTAATGTATTGTTTTCCATCGAAAAAGATCTACTTTCTCCGATAGAATCATAAATGGATCGTTCGAAATGTACGTCCCTTGGGTAGAGGACAAACGAAACATTTCTCAGAAACTCATTACTTCCATCTTGGATATTGGAGGGTATATCCCTCATGGATAAATAGGCCTCGGTGTGTTGACGCTTGGTGGGAAGGTATTGCATAACTGGTAAAAAAGCGTGTTTGCAAGACAGTTTTACGATGTTTTTATAAGTTTGTCGTAAATGACATGTATTCATATCGGGTGCATCTCCCAATCGGATCGTGAATGAAAAAAGGGGTTCGTGAAGAATGTCGCGATCACGACTGGAAACCATAAAAAGAAAGGTCTCCTCGACATCATGAGAGATATTCATGGTAGAGGATAATGTATCTTGCAATAAGATACCTCGATTTTCACTGGGATAAAGTTCGTTTCGCATTCAATTTTAAAATTAAATAGTATTTGTTCCTTTTATAATCCATTGACATGTTCATTGAAGGTTTGCCGAATTATGGGAATACATGCTATTTAAATACGACATTGCAATGTTTATTTCACACCGTTCCTTTACGAAATGTGGTTATTCAATATTCGTTTTCCAACAACAACAACAAACATCAACACGCATTTTCCATGTATCAGGGGTTTCGATGTATGGTTTTCAAGAATGGAATGGAACGGTATTCTATCATAAAGGAGTTTGTCTTGGTTCTGGATCGACTATCTCCATTCAAACGAGGAAAACAACATGATATGTTAGAAGTACTACAATATCTGTTAGAATGTTTTCATCACGTCTTGACATTATCCTATTCAGTGTATCATCCTCATACACTGATGTCTGAATTAGAAGGGAAAGCGTTCCAGAATTGGAAGACCCATTATGAGAATGATTATTCATGGATTGTGAAGATCTTCATGGGTCAATTGTTTTCTCATATTCAATCCCCGCTTTTAACAACGACCGTGTTTGATCCATTTTTGGTGATGTCCTTGTCGATTCCCGTGTCTCGTGGTGAATGTCATTTAGACGATTGTTTTCGATTGTTTACTTCCAAGGAATCGGTTGATTCTTCCAAGGAGCGTCAGATACATATATGGAAAAGCCCTCTTATCTTAATCGTTCATTTAAAACGATTTGACCATCAGTGCCGAAAAAACATGACACTTGTGAAAATACCCTTTGATTGGTATATCCCACTTTATGAATCTCCTATCCACCATTATCGATTATATGCTATCGGGAATCATATTGGGAATACCATCGATCATGGTCATTATAATGCTTTGATCTTCGACGGACTTCGTCAATGGTACCGTGTGGATGATGAATTGGTGCAACCCGTTTCTTCGATGGAATGGAATTCGCCTTCGAATTATTGTCTTTTTTATCATCGTCAATCTTGCTGATGCCAATGATCTCGGTTAAAAGAATAGATCGGAGGAATGGACTTTTTATATTCCGATACTTTTTCTCGATGTCGAATTTCTTCTTGTTCTAAATAATCATCGGAGGGCATTTTATGCGAGACGGATGGTTTTAATCCGTAACAATTCACTCCGAATTTGAAATGAGGATTGGAAAAATATCCTCCATTCACGCCTTCTTTGCCACAATCATTACGATGTTCTTCGGGCGCTTCGCGATATCGGAGCCATGTTTCGTGACTGGTTGGATATAAGGCCAATTGTCCCTGAGACCATCCGTAATTACACCAATCGGCTCCTTTTTTTTGAGCATCGGAGACTTCTTCGTACGTTGCTAATCGAGCATTGTAGGCTTCACATAAAGCTTTTGCATCGTCGTAAGTATACATATTCGGAGCGATATTATACACTTCTTTTTTGGTTTTGGCGGGAACGACCGCCTCGGTTGGCATTGGAAGAGGCGGTGTCGTTGCCTTTCGTTTCTGAAAAACGAAAAAAAGAACAATGACGAGGGTTATGAGTCCGACCAAGCTACCAATCAATAAAATGAGCCACCATATATTCATAATGTAATTAAAAATAATATTTTTTCATCCATTCAATAATTTCGTGAAGAATGAGAGTGTCAAAATAATTGTATTTTTGAAGGATCGCGATCATTCGTTGATCGTTTTTTTCGAACGCTCGTTTGGCCTCATTCATCGCTTCCAATCCGTTTTGGATATCCGAAAAATCCCAACAATGTTCGATATAGTTCATGACAAACAAAGCCTTGCCGATATTTTTGAGTTTATAATCGAAACAATGTTTGATGGTAATTCTATTCTTCATGAAATAGGGCAGTAAGTCAACGAGATGAAGATCAATAAGATCGGAGTATTGGTCGTGCAAAGTAAGTAAAATGGCATTCTCCGCATTGGACCAATGGACCCATGCGATGTCATGGAGTTTATGATCGTCGATCCATTGCATCCAGTTTTGGACAATACGATGTTCTTCCGAAGGATCGATACGATCGACGGTCCATTGTTCATGGACGACTTTGGCATTTCGAACAAGAGTGCATCCGATCATAAAAACCAAGGATCGGCCGTATTCTGGGTAATACGCGGTTTCGAAATCCAAAACACCATAGTCGTGAAACGAAAAGGGTGAAGGTGGACGGAAGGATAGTTTCCGTGGCATAATATTCAATCCGCAATGTTCATTATTGATCCACGAAATTCCACGAATTAACTGGAAATCTTTCTTGGAAATAAAAGGCAAACGATCCACGAGATACACTTTATCGTAAGTAGTGATATTTTGTGCGTGGCAGTATGATCGTTGAAGAGGACCACATCGATAAAGTAAGGTGATATCTTTCACGTCGCGTGCCTTTTGAAATATTTGATGTGTGAATGGTTCGTGTAAAGATTTGCAATTGATTTTGTATAGTTCTGGAGTCATGGAAGTAATTGGAAAAGAATGAAGCCATTGAATTGCACGAAGCCCCTTTTCCAATAATGATGGAGACATTTTGACGGTTTTGGTTTTTATATAATGTCCTTGCTTGTGAAAGAGCATAATGGATCCTATGCTTTGATTGGGTGATGGCGGTGTTGTACCATTCGCAGAAAAGTGAGATACAAAAAGAAAATGGACAAGTACGTTATTGATAAGAGCATGGTCATTTTGTCGGACAACGATGACCATCGAAGGACGCTGCGAGATCCAACAAGCGGGAAGAGTAATCCCTTTGAAAGTCACTGCCTCTCGGAATTGGGTCGTCGACGAGGATAACATCGTTTCAACCGTTTTTTTGGTGATTGTAACATAGGACGATGGTGTTGACGAAAGGGACGAGGATGGAGGAGGAGGATTTAGATGTTTCCAAACATCGATCCATGTATTTTCTTCTAAATAATGTTGAAGATCGTAGATGGTATATGTAGACATACTTTCCAAAAATGTACGAAAAGATCATTTTTTTTTTAAATGTAGGACTTAAATATGAATGCGATGATTCTTTTTTATGTGAGTGCAATTTTATTTTTATTATGGTATTTCCTATCGCATGTCTTTCAACGGAATTTAGTGTACACAAAATCATCGATAGATCAACGATATTACCTTGTTCGCAATCTTTCGGATCGTATAGAAGCGGCGAATTTATTAGCATCGATACGTAAATTATTAATGACCTTGTGTAGTTATTTGTATAAATTATATCCTATGAAAAAAAAAATCCAATTACTTCAAAAGAGATTCAATCCCAATCACTTGCAAGAAAGTGAAGAGCGAAGTCTACACACGTCGTATTCTATTAATAAAGGGCAGAACATTATTTTTTGTTTACGATCAAAAGATGCCTCGCAAACGTTGATTGATAAAAATATACTGATTTTCGTCGCCCTTCATGAATTAGCTCATGTTATGACCGTTTCCGTGGGTCATACGTCTGAATTTTGGGAGAATTTCCGTTTTTTATTAGCACATGCGATTACGATGCACATGTACCAGCCCGTGGATTTTAAAGAAAACCCTGTTCCTTATTGTGGTACTTATATTACTGACACCCCTTTACAATTAAAAGACATTCCGAAATATATTGAATTCAATGATGCCCAAAAAGAAGAAATGGTGAAGGAATTTATTCATAAAATTTAAATAGTATTCATGTATAAATAATTATTGATGGTTTTCGTCGTGGATATTTATAAATCATATTATAACTGTGATTCTGATACTATCTATCTATTCTGTGCATTGCCGTTGTATCAATATACAGCTACGGCCGGTGTGAGTTCAGAAGCAACATTTTCATGTGCAGAAATTAAAGAAGAATATAAAAAATTAGGCATCGCCTTAGAACCTCTTTCCGAAGATGTCCCACATGAAGAAATAAAGAAAAAGATCACCTATATTTATCCTTATAAGGATTGGGATTTGTGGAAGAAAGAGATCTCTATTACAATTAGAAATATTACATATACGTATCGGAATTGTTGGTTTACACGAGACGATCCTCTGCAAAACAATCGTCTCATTACTTGGGATAGTATGCAAACACTGTATCCTACATTTCAAGTCATGAAGATCATAGTGTCGTCGTCTCAAGGTAACTACACGGTGTATTGTGGAAAATTACAAAAGAAAGATTTGGAAAATAGACGGATACAAACGACCGAAAAAAAAAGAGATGATCATCCGATGTTAGATTTGTCACTTTTCGACCAACTCCCTGCAGGAGAAATCAATATTGAATATGTTTATAAATGGATACCTCCTTGGTTTGTACATAATGGAAAATATATCATCAATATTAACAATATCCAAAATTTATCAGATTATATCCTAAATAACGACAATCAAATAAATGAATTCAATAGAACAATACAAACTATGAATATGTATAACCTGTGCTCGATGGACGATGATAGTTCACAATCCAAAGAAACGGAAATTAGTTATTACTGCGATTGCGACGATCGTGAAGTCGATAGGGAACCGTGGGAAAATTGGGTATTGGAGAAATGTATCAAGCATAACGATGTGATTAGTATTATGCATGATCGAGAACATTGGGTTAATTCAAGTATATTTAAGAACGAAGAGACGATGACGTATTTCAATAATCACAAAGTTACCGAAGTTACCAACGAATTGTCGATACTTATAAAAGAGTCATGGAATGTTTTAAATAAAAAATTTTCTTTGGTAGATATCAAACAGAAAAGAGAGAAGGGTTATGTTATCAAATGTATATTCAAAGGTATCGTGCCTCCAACGACCTTGACATTTGTAGAAAAGAACTTCAAAGTTACAAAAGTGGATATAGTTATACCAGACGACTATATAAGAAGCATATCAGACAAGTTCAGAGCGGTTCCTTCTACCACGAAAATCGATCACTATCGTGGATTTACAGAAAACGTTGTGAAAGTTTTAGGAGATAAGAACAAACATGGGACGGAGAACAATTGGTTTAATCCTTATCATGTTTATATTAGTGAATTACGAAATTTATTAACAAATAAATACAAAATAGATCTTCCTACCGACATCACTCGTCATTGGCAACCGAATCAAGGCAATATTCCGATTTTAATAAGCGATGATTGCTTTAAAAAATGGGGAAAGCTATCCCTACTACAATGGAAACTTCCTCCAATTGAAGAAAGTGACGTCAAGTCGTGTGCTGTTGTAAAATTCGATCGATCTTATTTTGTTTGTGCAACCAGTTGGTGTTTTCAATGTCAACGTCCTTTTTATTTTGTTGAGAATTTTAAAAAGGCACGTTTTCCTCTACATGAAGGATACACCGACGAGCAAGGTAGAATGTTCCAAATGCATGAACGTGAAGTGAGATTTGAGAAAATAGACTATGGGAATAGAAAAGTGGAACTATGTCTATGTCCTACCAGTACAGATGATAGTCCACATTATTTAATGAGATCGATGACGGAAAATTATAAATTTAATAATAAACCCGTATATGGGTATATTTTCACACAACATTTGGAGAATAAACACTGTTTTTTGAACTATTCGATGGTAGACAACAAGAGTTATCTAATTCCTAAGAATTATATTAAATATAAATATCACACGACTAAAGAAGACCTACAACGATGTAGTCCAAGAGAACGACGATATTATAAAGATAATAAATTTCCTACAGAAGAAGAGGGAGATAAAACGATGACACATTACATCAGAGGTTTATATCTCGACTCAAAGAATGGCGTGGTCATGGAACTTGGTGGTAAACAATTTACAACGACGTGTTATGTTGTAACTAAAAATTCGACATTATTACAAATATATAATGGACTGATTAAATTAATCGATCGGACCTCGCCACTGGATTTTATGAATAAATCGTATTTGTTTTATTTTGATTTATTATACAAATGTTTGAATGAAACACCTTCCAAAGACCTATTTGAAAAAGAATTGAAAAATGAATTGTCTCATATTAAAATAGGAAAGCATGTTAAATTGGAAAAAGTTGAGGATGGGATATCAGAATCTGTCGAAACAGACGACAAAGAAAGTTCCCCTGTACCGAACAAACCACCTGCAATAGCACCTGCAAAAGAACCTGCAAAAGCATCTGACGCACCACCTGCAAAACCACCTCCTGCAAAAGCATCTGCAAAAGCATCTGACGCACCACCTGCAAAAACACCTGACGTACCTTCTGCAAAAGCATCTGACGCACCACCTGCAAAAGCATCTGACGCACCACCTGCAAAACCACCTGCAAAAGCATCTGACGCACCACCTGCAAAAGCATCTGCCGAACCACCTGCAACAGCACCTGCAAAAGAACCACCTGCAACAGCACCTGACGCAAAACCAAAAAAAAAATCTACAAACTCTAAAGGAGGCATAAGAGGCCCATCTCCTGTAATAGTGAAAGATGAAGACCATCGAACCGAAATCATTATGAACAGTTTGAAGTTAATTTGTGATCTGATCACGATGCAATATGATAATATGTTTTTTTATCTTTACCGCAGTACAGACGAATTGGGGAAATGTCCTAACGGAAATCCAACGACGAGTCATTTAGTTCCCGTTTTCGCGACAGAGAACTATTACCCTTTTTATAAAAAACTACATAGTCGTTGTCCTCAATGCACATATGAATTCGATAATACTCACAAAATACATACTCGAGTTACAATAAAATGTGAAAATACGAATTGTCCAAATAAAACGAAGAACAATGTAGATATATGTATTATTATATATGAAGAAACATCTCAATATATAAAACTTTATTTTGTGAAAGATCTCACAAAAGATAATATAAATATTTTTTGGGAATCGTGGAGTAAAAGTTGTCTTCAGCGATTTACAGTCAATCCAGAACCCAATCAACAATTCGATTTGCGCAAACTTATAAATCAACGCACCGTTACCCCGAATGCCCCCGCTAAAATTATCATGAGAAAAAAAACTCCCGTCTATCCAGAAATATTGTATTTCTATGATTCAAAATCATATAATATGATGTTTGTCTATTTTGTGAAAATTGAAGGATTACTCTATTTGGAAATTAATCCCGAACAATATTTGGACAAACTTCCATTAGACAATATAAAAAAACTTTCGGATATGTATAAAGAACGAAATTTTAAAGTTTCTGAATTCCTCGAGACGTATAACCAGAAAGATTGTAATGATACATATGATATATATTTACAAGAATCGATATTTAAACGAGCGTTTGCATCTGATTTTAATGATTCTGATCTATATATGCATTTTGATACAATGTTACATAAAAAAATGACAAATCCTGATTGTACAGATATAGAATTGATCGATCTGTTAGTGAGTCGATCCAAATCGACACGAGTCATCAACATGAAAAAAGTAGATGATTTAATTGGCATGGTATCACAACAATATGAACGAATCAAAGGAAACGCTCTTATGAAAACATTCACGGAAAAACTCAAATTGAAAGATGTCTTTGAGAAAAGCTCTTTTCAGAGAATAACCGATAGTAATACACCTATCACACCTTCTTTTTTTAAGAGAATGTCCGTATTTTATAATAAAAGCAATCGATTTGATCATTGGTGGGTATCCTTCTTCAGTACTGCATTCGAGATTATCGAGGATGGTAATGAAGATCCAGAAAACGTATGTGTTATAGAGATAGACCCGTTTACAAGAAAAGCCACGGTTGGTAAAATACAAGATACGGACGGCGAAGTACATATTTATTTTAAAATAGTATACCCGAGTGGGAGTAAAATGAGTATACGTCGCGATACAGAAAATAGAGTGTGGAACAAAAATCAATTAAGTAGTTTTTTTAACTCGTGGTATGAAATCCATAAACAAACGTAAAGCTTTGGTAGACCATTTCATCTTATTGCTGATAGAGGTAGAATCTCCTCCTCCTGAAAATATACATTGTGAGGTTTCATTATCACAGAATCCTGTGTAAACCACCTCTCCATCTCCACCGCTACATGCACCCGAGGAAATGGAAGGAATACATTGTGTTATATTTTGATCGCAGAATTCAGGGTACATATCACTACTTCCTCCACTCTGTGGTTCATTCGATGTTGAAGGACGAAGACGACGATGTTGATAGGTATTGATAACCTCTGTAGGGGAAATTAGTTTGTGTTTCATTAAAATGTAAATAACATCATAATCTTCTACCTGTTTTAGGTGCAAAGATACGTAAAGATGATAAAGATCTCGAAGAATTTTCGTATCCTTGTTTTTAATTTGTTTTTTTCGTTGGGTTTTCATATAAAAGAATTATATATTTTTTTGATTGGACAAAAAAAGAGAATCCAGATATTCGAATGTAATTGGATGAGGCGAACCAGAGGATGACGACGAGGAGGAGGATGATATTTGTGTTGTTGGTGGTGTTGTAGGTGGTGGCAATGACGTGGTCGAAGGAGGTTGTGTCAAAGTTGATGACATGAGAATCTCGTCGTAAATGGAATCGATATTGTTACACGCTTTTAAAATCAAAGATTGATCGCACATACTAAACACATTTTGGTGGAAAAGAACATTTTTATTGTCTTCGCAAAGTAAGAGAGCATGGACAACAAGTGGATATCGACCATATTTTTTACTACTTTGATATCGATAACAGAACAAATATTGCAACGAAATGATGATTTCATACGCGTTCACATTTTCAAGAATGGCCTTTTCAAGGATACATTCCCAAAGAAGCCAAATCCAATCATGATTATATTTCGATTCCACCGATAAAAAAGGACGAGAAGAACAATGATAAGGAAACTGAGAAGACGACTCTAATTTATACATAATATGTAAATAGGTTAGTTTTTCACTAAAGAGGGGGGTTGTTAAAATCATAGAAATCATTTTTTGTATGAAAGAACTATCATCACTGCGTCGTTTCCGTAAAACAATGGGATGTAGATCGATGGTATCTAATACCGCGACATTGAATGTATTGGAATTTGGAAGCGTGTATACGATTCCCTTTTTAGATCCGACGATGACAAACATAAGTTGACACCAATTTCGTCGTATACTATGATTTTTCCAAATCTCGTCATGTGCATTCATCGTCTTTTCTACGTCTTTGAATTGTTGGATTTTTTTATGGAGTAAAAGAGGAAGTTTTGGATTATGAATGTGGATATATTTAGAACAATAGAGAATTAATTTTTCCCAAAGATGCTCTTGTAAATTCATAATATCGATATAGGCCACCCAATGGCAACATGATTCAATATCTCCTTGTTTGATGGCTTTTTGAAGCTGGGAAAATAATAACGGTTTCGCCGATTTTGCAGAATTCATTTTATTTCTTAAACATAAAAAATGATTTTATATATTTCGTGTTGTCTTTTTATTATCTCGTTGATCCTATATTTATGCTACATCTCTTTCAAAACATCCTCTTTGTTCCTCTCATCGAACAAAGAACATTTTTCATCGTCTTCTATTCGGAAACGTTCCACGGTCCGAGAAATCTATGACGAATTTTATACGAATCTTTACACGAAAATTATCGACGAGTACATGACGTTCATGTATGAATTCGTATATCAAGATATCAAAAATAATGCAGAATTGATGTTGTATGATACAACCGCGCATATCGGCGATTTCGGATGCGGTACGGGTAATTTTTTAATCCAAGTGAAAAACGAGTTTCGTTGTACGGGGATTGATCTCTCGATTCCTATGCTACAACGAGCTCAAAAAAAGACCATAGACTATCCCAATATTCGTTATTTAGAAGGCGATATGACTGATCACAAACTCCTTGGAAGTAAAATGTATACACATATCGTAATGCTTTATTTTTCTTTTTATTATGTATCAGATATAAAAGAATTCTTGAAAGTTTGTACTCGGTGCTTAAAAGACAACGGGTATTTAATTATTCAATTAGTGGATAAACATAAATTTGATCCTGTATTAGTTGCATCGAATCCTTTTCCGTTATTGTCTGCCCAAAATTACAGTGAAAAACGTGTCACCAGTTCTTCGATTTATTTTAATAATATGGAGTATAAAAGTGATTTTCAAGTGTCGGATGATCAACCATCGATTTTCACGGAATCGATCTATTTAGACACTACCAAACATCAATATATCAATGAACATCTTTTGTACATGGCCGATTATCACGATACGGTTCAATTGATAATGAATCGTGGATTTGAGCTAACACATGTGACACATCTTTCTGAAATTAATATCAATTATAACTATCTTTTTTATTTTCAAAAAAAAGGAGATAAAGCTTAGCATTTGTTCATATGATAATAAAGAGTATCCACCATTTTTTTTTCAATAATCCGAATCCTTTCCTGTTGATTTTCTTTTCGAGAGATGTATTCTTGGATTCGGTGAATCACTCGACAATACAGGTGCAACAAGGTTTGAATGTGCGACACAATTTCACGAGAAAAAAAACATTGAACATGCTTGATTTGAACAATGGAGACCGACGAAGAAATCGTCGTGTTGTTATGACAGTTATATGTATGATACTGCCAATCGTGGTCATTTGTTAACCGACGAAGGACATATGTATTGCATAGATGATCTTCCAGTGTAACATCTTCAAATCGAGAAAAAGGGACCGTTGGAAGGTAGTATAAATGAATGTCGCCATTGATTTCATTCAATATTTCATGGAAAATGGGGGAATTGGAGTCGAAGGGTAATGTGATTTGGAAAGACGTTTTTCGAATACAGTATTTCAATTTCAAAAAGATATTCCATGAGGGAATATAGAAACAATTATAGTGTTTTTTGTGTTTGTTTTTGATACAGATTGTAATCGAATGATAATCAAAACTTTTGATCCAATAGGAAGAGGTCGAGGTTTTATATCCCATCCATTGAATATGTCGATGATGTGTATCGATCATCATCCATGTATTTTTCAAGAACGACGGGAGATCGAATAACGATTGAAAGCAGGGGATTGGATTTTCAATGTAAGCGTTTTCTTTATAAATCACCAAATTTTCATTAAATATTTGAGTACGAATGAACGGAGGGACAAACACGGAGTTGTTCCACAGAATCTGAATTTGATGATGTTTTTCTTGGATATCCTGTAAAAATTCCAAAACATGAGATACCGATAAATTAATGCAATTGAATTTCAAACGATGTAGTAAAATGATGATTTCTTTATATGCATTAATGACCGACTGGTATTGTTGCACGTAGAAATCGAGAACATTGTATAGAAAAGGTATGGATGACATGGATTTTGTAAGTTGGGTACATGTATGAACAGTCCCGATATCTTTTGAATTTAACCCATGATTCTCTGGCTTTAAAATCATTTTTAATGTTAGGTTTGATTTTTTTTTAATTCTGGTTCTACGTACTCGGTAAACAACCATTTCCCAATCATTTCATGAGCTTCCTCTAACGCCATTTCACCATTATTCACCTTTTGGATGGTATCCTTCATCGTTTGGAATTTGTCTTTGTCGAATGTGTCGTTATAGACCGAGGTAAATAAGGTCGGAAATTTGATCCAGAGGGAATAATATTTTTTTTGAAAATAATTCATAGGTTTTTTATGTTCCTGTCCCGTCGTGGCCAATTCGTTGTTCATATCCTGTATCCATTTTTCAAGTTCTACAAACATTTTTTTTAAATATAATAAAATCGTTTTTATATTCTCACCATTATCGGTATCGAATCAAGCATGGAACATCGGAAATTATATATTTACACTGACGATTAATCGAAATATTATATTTTAGACACCATTCCATACATAGTTTTATATTGTTCTTCATGATTTGTTTTACATCCACGACACCATCTTCACCCTTCTCAATAAGATCACAGATCATTTTCGTGATTTCTAATTGTCGGTTCGTATGGATCGTATTATACGTGCGTATCGAGCGCTCGAAGTCTGGATGAAAATTAAAGGTAGGAAATAAAGTGGTCATATGTAAATGGCTGTATTTCCCTTCATATAATACAGATAACAAATCACGAAGACACGATATTAGACAGGGTGAACATTCCTGAAAATCGATTCCTATGATATATTTTTCACTATTCGCAGGACGACTGGTGACTGGTTTCACGATATGTATTTTTTTAAAACATTTCGTGAGAATCCAAAGAATATCCATTGTGATTTTGAGATAAGTATCGAAGATCTTGCAAACCAAATTTCCATGAGGGGATAAGATTTGTAATGCAATGACTATTTGGGAAATCAATAATCTTATAGAAAGATATTCTTGGAAATTGAAGTCTTCACTATAATCGATCCCACCATCACCTGTGACAAAATGACAACTTCTTCTCCCCACTTTTTCAACAAAATCATCTACATTTTCAGGATGATAAATGTTTCCCGTATTGTCTTTTCCTGCATGAAAAAAAACATTTTCATCTCGTCGAAAAAGATATTTCGCTTTATGAAACGTTGGGACTTCTTTTTTATTCGAGATTAAAGTAATGGCGTGGAATGTGTCCTGTGGAGACCATAATTTATGTTGTTTTCGATAGACATATACCGATTCTAAAAAACCACCTGGTCCTTCGGCAAGGTGAGCACTCTTCCACGAAGGAAGAGGAGGTATTAAATGATAATCATAAATAAGTTCCCATAATTTAAAAAAAGAACGACTTAATGGAAGATAATGGGCAACATTCTCATGACGCTTCGATTTATTGGAAGTTACATGGATATATTCATATTGATTAAAATAATGTTTGAGTTTTTCCCATTTCTCATTGAAATGCATATCATCAATCTTCATCTTCATGCGTTTTAATTCTTCGTAACGATCATCGTAATAAAAATTGGTAGGGTGGAGAACATCCCAAAGAGGATTCCAATATTTTTGTATCACGGTGTCAAAGGATTCCTCATCCACATCCATTTCCGTATTTAATATTTGTTGCTTGATTGTCGTCGTCATGATTAGTTGTTATTAGGGAGGTGATATTTAAATAAATTATTCGTTTAGTTGTCGGGAAAATTATTTTGAATCTCATCAATCATCGTTTTTGATGGACTAATGAATAGAACTCTGTTCATTTTTGAATACTTTTGGATCCACGGATCCAATGATTTCGATGACGGCAATTCTCGGAAAAAAGGTTTGTTGGTGATGTACAAATGTTGGTTGACACATTCGTTCGATAACGCGTCATAATCCACAATACTTTCTGTATGTACTACTCCAATGGAGAAAATATAATGGTCAAGATTTTTTTTTTGATTTTTTACTTCTACTGAAACGACCATCGGCCCATTCTCGGACCCATTGACGCGATAGAACATGCTTTCCACGCTATTCTTGATAAAACATACTGCCACAAAAAGACCATCGGTTTGTAATTTTTCTTTTATTCTTTTCAGAAAGTTTTCATTATAATAATAATGTAACGAGAAGAAAGAAGTAATGATATCATAGGTTCCATCCAAATTCCATGGACTTGATTGCAGGTCTCTTTTATAGGCACGAATCGACATTTTTAATTCCTTGGATCGTTCTAAAAGTTCGTCGATCGCGGATTGATCGTTATCAACCGCAACATAATGAGAAATCGATTTATGATGAGAGTACCATTTTTGGATATCTCCACCCCGACCAGCACCCAAATCCAAGATATCTACTTTTTTCATTGTCGACTTATACCCTACGATAGTGTTAATAATATATCTTTTTAATTCATTGTGTAATTGTTGAATCGGAAAGGAAGGGAAATCTTCACGATCTTCACGTATTGGTTTATAATAGTCGCTCCCAGTGGGTAATTCTCTTTTGAAGATATTTGTATTTTTACCACGATATTGGATGATGTCTTGAAGATCTTTCAAAGACACTGAATTCTCGATACAACGTAGAATATCGTCTCGTACTTCTAATGCATTGGGGAACTGCTTGTCGTAACGATATCTTTCTCTATAATATCTACCATGACGAAAAGAACATTCTACGATACTATTATCCAGTAAATTTCGTTCCTCAAGGAAAATGGGATTATCCTTATCATCAGGGGAAGAAAGTAATCGATATTGGTCTCCTTCTTTTTTCAGTTTAAAATCGATCGTGAGTTTTTCAATGGGTTTCCATTTCATAATGGACAAAACAGCCGTGATTTTCCCATTTTTGGTCAATTGACGCTTCGGATCATCCGTATTAATAATGATTCCATCATTGGATTCCTTTTGAATTTCCCTTTCATATAAACGGAAAAGTTCTTTACTTTGTTCAGGTGTAGGACTGTCATGACTGAATTTCATGAAATGGGTATATAAACTTTGGTTTTGATGATAGTTCGTGACAATTTTTTTAGGACAGATATATAATGTATTCTCTCTCACCTGAGTTTCTTGTGGCACAATATCATCTTGAATATTCAGACATTGAATTCTTTCGGAGAATATCATATATCGTATGTCGATACTGCGTTTCCAGTAGATATCAAAGATGTAAAAGCGATAATTTCCCTCCGCTTCTTTCACCAGTTCACCATCCACGATATCTCCTTCATCGAAATCGAATCTTCGTTCAAAGACTACATCAGAACTTGCCACGGAAAAAGCGAATCCTTTCTTCGGTTTAGAAGAAAAATCGGTATAGACGACACTATTCAGTGCGCAGAAATACAAAATGTCTCTTCTTTTCACACATATAAATCGAATTCCGTCGTTTTTCAAGGTAAGATAGACATCTTTGTCAAAAAGATACCACCAACGATCTTTCGTCAATTGGTAAGGATTAATCATGGAAATATTTTTCGATAGTGTTGGATCAAAGATCCCTATCATTTCTTCGTAACTTAATAATTTCAAACTCGTTACAGAAGGCGGTAAATTGAAATAGGTTCTCATGAACCATACCATATGTTGATCCAATCGATCTTGTATTTCTTTCACGGCGATGTCTTTGTCCTGAAATTCAATTTCAATATTATAGTTCTCCACGGTGGAATCATCATGAATATATCGACCGAAATGAGTAAACGGTCGATCATTGGATCGAACAATCGAAATATGCACTTCTTCCTTATCTTTTTCATAAATATATCGCTTTGTTTGTTTGATTTCAAACGGAAGATCACGATGTAACATTATTCCCGATTCAAGACCTTCGTAACTTTCATGGATACGGAATAATTTATAGTTTTCCTTTGATTTTTCGACTTTGTTTTCATATTGAATATCGAACCTCGAACGATGATTCGTCAACCACGTCGATATATCCGTCACAGAACTTAAATCAAGAAGTGCACGGTTTGTTTCGGTTCCATTCTGTGGTAATTGAAAACGAATACGCACTCCATGATAATCTTTCGATTTCGGGTAAAATGTGAAAAATGAAATAATCTGTTGGAATTGAAAATGGTTCTCTTGTAATATCTTTCTATAGTGCTCTACATTTTCTTTTGTGAGAAACGATGGTGAAAGAAACCGAAGTCTTGCCTCTCGTTCTATGGATTGATGGTCGTGGTCCATTTGTTTTTATTATTAATGAAAGTTTATTTTTTTATATGAACTTTTTTTTCATTTTTTTTAAGTTTTTTTTTTCTTACCATGTTGTTCCTCCTCCATTTCTCCGAAAATACTCTGATTTCGCAATGGCAATGCATGTCTCATATACTTGGGAAGGGTTCAAACGAGGATCGCACAAAGAAGTATAACATTTTTCCATAGAATACTCTTCATTTACTAAATCATGGAGACTGATACACTCGGTGATGGGATCACTACTTATTTCTAAATGAATCCCTCCAAAATGAATACCATATTGAAGACATATTTCAGAGAAAGAGGAAATTTCTTTGTGGATGTCATACAAGAATCTTGTTTTCTTTCCATTTTTTAACTGTTTTGTATTTGCATGCATAGGATCACATATCCATGTGACGGGTACATTTGATTTTTGAACAGAACGAATTAGTGGAGGGAAATGTTTCCATATCTCATCGGCACCCATCCGTATGATCAATGATAGTTTTCCATGTTCCCGAGAAGGATTCAACAGATGAAGAATTTCAATAATATCATGTGGATTATAATGTTTTGAGATTTTGATGCCTATTGGATTATCGATTCCTCGGAAATATTCTATATGTGGGCCGTAGAGATTTCGAGTTCTTTCTCCTAACCATAAATAATGAGCAGAACATGCGTAGTATTTCTTGGTAATACTGTCGACACGTGTTAAACACTCTTCATAGGGAAGAAGTAAACCTTCATGACCTACGTAAAAATGATTAAAATGAAAGAAATCAAACAAAGAATCGGTTTGCATCATCTTCATACCAGACAGAAATTGAATCGAGGTTTGTAGTTGTTGTTTTAAAATGTGATCATGAATATAATCGAGATCCTTGTCAAATAACTGTAAGGTAGTATATTCTCCTTGAGTAAGTGCCCGTAGTAAATTCAACGTTTGACAACTTTGATGGTACGCACGAATCATTCGTACAGGATCAGGCGTTCTTTGGAAGGAATCAAATGGTTTACCATTAATAATATCCCCTTGGAACGATGGTAATTGAATTCCACGTTGCGTTTCCACTAATTCGCTACGTGGTTTTGCAAATTGTCCTGCAATGCGTCCAATTCGAACGATGGGTTTCTGAAGAAGATACGATAATAATAAAGTCATTTCATTCATGAGACGGTATTGATTCATGACATATGTATTTGAAAAATGGTCAAATGATTCTGCACAATCACCGCCTGTAATTAAAAATTTGGTTCCTTGTTCCACGGCCACTAATTCATCTTTTAATCTTCGACATTCCCCTGCATATACAAGAGGCGAAAAGGATTTTAATTGTTGTTGGATTTTTTCAAGAACGGATGGATCTGGATATTTAGGTAGTTGTGGAGAAGAAGGATAGTGTTTCCATGATGAAGGATTCCATCCACGGACGAAGCAGAAACCATAAATGACAAACAACATTCGACGATACATTTTTTAAAGGTAAACACTTAAATTAGATTTATAACATCTTCCATTAACGAAAAGGGTATTTTGAGGGTAGAGTAGAAGGACGACATATCAGGTACATCTTTTAGAAGACAGTGTTGATATAGATCGTCGGGGGGTCGAATAGAAGGAGGTAGGATATGATGATCTTCATGCGTCAATGCATCGGAAGGGAGACTGGACACTACATAATGGAGGTCGTATTGTTTATACAAAAATAAGAAATAATTAAAATGATGGATCATCATGTGAATGTATTCCTCAAGACTTTGGAGGATCATGGTCAATGAAAGACGAGTGGTGTTATAAAGAGGATCTATGAAAAAAATATCTTTGAAAAAGAATAGATAACCGATAAAAGAATGATAAGAAGAAGGAGGCATTTCTTCTTGTAATAACAAGAATGTAATGGCCAAGACTAATTTCAATCCAATGTCCTGTAATTTATTAGTATCCACTATATATTGTATAAACATATCCCACCAAGGGGTTCTCACCGTGGAAAGAAATGCAATCCATTCTTCAAAGATTCTGTTGTCTGCGATGGAAATCTTTGCATTCTCCAGAATAATCCACCCATCCGACGCCACCCATAGTTTCCACAAAAGAGATTGATGAATTCGTTGCACGACATATCCTACCGATTTGGATGCATCGTGTCCATTCTGACGACGTAGTTTTTCCATAAGTAATTCGGTGAGTTCATAGGTGGAGGTTTCAATCGATGGATGATGATGGATGTCCTCATCCTCCAACGATGATTTCCATAAAAAGGTCATTGTCGTGGTGGACATGGGGGTCATATTCGAATAGCGATACCAAAATTCATATTTTTCTTGGAAAGACCATTTCGAATAATAATCATCAAGAGCATCTAATAAAAAGGACGAGACATAAAAGGGGGAGTTTCGTTTTAACCATGAGAAGGATTCATCCAGAATCGCGAGTTTTGTTTTTTGTTCTTCTTCTTTTATGATACTATTTGGACCACGCGGATGGATCCATCCACGAAGATATGTCAATAGAATTTTAAGTTTTTTTTGTTGAGACGGAGGTAAACATGCAAAAAAATCACGATAAAGAGACGATACTTGAGAATATAATGTATTATAAAAGATATCTTCCATGAGTTCGTCATCCGTTTTTTTAGGAACATAATTCATGGGAAAACAACTGTAAAAAAAACAAGCATCGCCTGATACGATCGGTGCGGGAAATCGGTCGTCGAGTGTAATGATGTAGCAATGTCGATCCTCCATATGAATCACTTGGAACCTTTGAAGTTTCCACCAATTTCTCAACTGATCATAAAGACGACCATCATCCTCTGCTTCGATCGAAAACGAAAACGATTCGTGTTCATAATAAAGAGTAGTGATCGTAGGAGTATCTTTCATTATATGAATTTCAAAATACCATGACGATTCCACCATTGTGGTCGCAGTGGTCGTGGTTCTCGTGTCTTCCCAATGATCCTGATTCATCAAATCTTCCAAGGTAGTGATCGAATGCGGTCTATTTTTTTGATTCCACATGGTAAAATAGGACGTCAAAATGTCCTTGTCGAGTACATAATACGGTAATGACGTGGAAACAAGGGGAATCGAAACTTCCACCAAAAAGTCGGTGGGTGATGAGAGGCATTGGAATACATTCGATAAATTCATTTCATATGGCGTCAAGAAAGGAAGCGAGTATTTCACATTCGTATATAAAACCGATTCATATTCATATTGAAAGATAGGGAATTGATATAGAAAGGAAATCGATGACGATGATGACGTCATGCCATTCATAAACGACGAGGATGGAAATCCGTTAGAAACGAATGTACCATTCTTTGTTTCATGTTTCCATACTATTTCTTGAGCCTGATTCAAATACATTTGCAATTCATGGAAAAATAGTTTGCGATGTTCAATGGAGCGACATAAATTTAGAAAACGGTGTTGATAGGAGGTCGATGATGTGATGAAGGTCACATATTTCAACAGGAAATTATAAATGGAATAAATGGAAGGATGTCGCAAGGTTTCCGTATAGGGATTTAGATACGGTATGGATCGTGTGGTATGTTGCGTCGTGAACACTAAAACGGTTCTTGGTGTTTTCAGTTCTACAAGAAATTTGAAATCGATGGATGTTGTTTCTATTTCATCGAGATCAATGATCAATATTTGAGGAATGGAAATCATCATATCTCGCATGGCGTCGATGATTTCATGATGGGTGGAACATGTTTTCCAAAGAACAGCAATGTTTTTTCTTTCCAAAAATTCTTTGATCTTGGTTAAAAAAAATGTTTTCCCCGAATTATGAACTCCTCGTAGAAGTAACGATGAATATTTGGGATGGATCACATCTTTTGTATAACACCCCACAAAGACATTTTCCAGTATATTATAATAAACATTTTCTTGTAAAGTAGCATAATCCCAGTCATGGAAGATCGTCTTGGCTCTCGACACAACATTTGTCTTTTGTTGAAGTTGAAATAACAGTTGTTGTATGGAGATACTTAGACGATCGATGTTTTTGATCCATGTCATATAACTTTGGGAGGAGATCGGTACTTTGTCCACGGGAATGGTTTTAATATAAAAAAGTTTATTCAGATTCGTTCGCAAAATGGTTTCCCAGTTCATCGTCAAATGATCCACATCTAAATTCGATTTACAAAAGTAATATTCATCAATGATCGTTTGTAGAATTTGTAATAATTTATCAGGAGATTTTTGCACTAAAGAATGAAAGACTTGCTCCATACGATTTATTATTTGTTCAAAACAAAATAAAATTGTGTGTATATTAAAAAAAAAAATGAGTCAAGATGAACAAAAATCTAACATGTGGGATTCCTATTTGATTACGAAGTATATTTTCATTTACGGTTGCATTCTCGTTGTCTCCTATCTCTTATACATCTGTTTCCAACAAATTTTCTATGCGGTTCCATCATCGCCTTCTGCTCTTCGGTCGTCACCACCATCGGCTTCCACCACCCCCCTTTCCACAATAACCACATCGACACACCCCTCATCTCCAACCTTAGAGAAATCGTTGATGGAACTTTTGGGGAATTTCAAAGGTTGATTAATAAATATACATGTCGACCACCGCCTATTTATGGTTATATTGGGAAACACCACCTTCTTCTATCTTTCCTTCGTACCTCTCTCTCTGCTATCAAACCATCAAAAAACATTGTTCGTCTGATTTTCAGGTCATTTTACTTAATGAACAGACCGTTTATGATTATCTTCCGTCCTTGCGATTGTATAGCCAAAAGCCATTTCTCAAAAAACTAAGTATTCCACAGAAAACGGATATCATACGCATCTTTTTATTGTATCATTATGGTGGTATATGGTTAGATTTGGATACGATTGTCTTCCAATCCTTATTACCCTATTACGAATATCTTCGTGATTACGATTATGTCGGATTTGGGTGTAATTTTGGACAGGATAATTGCGAAAAAGACCCCCATGGATATGGAGCACCTTCGAATTGGTGTATGATTTCACGTCCTCGAGGAATTTTGATGACTCAGCTTTTCAATACTGTCAATTCTATATTGGACGCTTTTTTTTCTTCGTCTCAACAAAAAGTAATACAGAATTATCATAGTTTAGGCAAAGATCTATTACGATCAAGTATAAATGTTTGTCGAACGCAATATGTCGGTTGGGATTATTTACATATCCCATCGATTTGTGTGGAACGTTCTTCGGATGGAAAAAAAATCACCAACGAGCGTTTATTATCGAAAGAACGCCCCGATACGGATTCTGTGTGCTTTACGAATCGCATCTTCTTACCTATTTATAATACCGCTCCAGGATTTCCATCCTCTTTTAAAAATAGTTCCGAGAAAGATATTCTACGAGGAAATACGTTGATTGCTTTTCTTTTCCGCAAGAGCCTTTTTTAACGCTTTGTCTAATTTAAGGGACAAGGCCATCTGTTCTTGTAATTGTTTATGCAACTCTTTGTTTTGTTGTAATATCTTATACAAGTCCTTTTTACGTCCTTGTAATTCAGATTCCTTTATGGGAAATATGGAAACATGGTTCAAACTGCTGTTGATGGAATTTACTTGATCCACTTCCTCTTTTTTGGTATCGTCGGAATTACATACAACCGATGACGAAAATGATCGATTGGAAGGAATAATTGTCGTTACATCATCGATTTCAATTTTAGAAGGGGGGGTTATAATCCAAGGTATTTTCATTTTCTTTGGGGGGAAAAAAACTATTTAAAGGTAATGAGATATTTTTTTTAATAAAGATGAGTCATATCGAAGAAAATACCACCGCCGCCACCACCACCACCACCAATCCTGAAGAAACACGTTACACTGGTCAGATCAAATGGTTTGATCGGAGCAAAGGCTATGGGTTCATTACAGAATTGAAAGACAATAGAGATATCTTTGTTCATTTCAGTCAAATTTCTGGAAAACAAGACGATTTTCGATACCTGATTGCAGGAGAATATGTAGAATTCGGCATTTCAGAAATCAAATCGAATACCGCGTCCGAAGAAATGAAGCAGGTCGCAACACATATCACTGGAATTTGTGCTGGAAAACTGATGTACGAGACCATCTTGGATCAACAGCAAAATCTTTCCGAATATCATTATTCGGGAGATGTGTCCGAGAAACAACCATCACCTGTAAAAAAATTTGGATTCCAATCCAAACATAAAGGAAGAAAACCAAGATGAATTTAAATTAGTAAGATGTTTCAATGCCAACGTTGTAAAAAACAATTTAACCGAAAATTCAATTTAGATCGTCATCTTACACAAACTAAAATCTGCAAAGATCATTATTATCCGATTGATTTAGAACTTTCCATCTATTTAATTGGTGAACTTAAACATCGTATCCCTGAGCAATATTTGGATACAATTCTGTCTCTGGTTGACTTTATCTTAGTTTCCTATGAAGAAGATGAGAATTATCGACTTTTTGATATGATGTGGAATTTATGTCTTCGCATACCTGCGGATAAAATCGCATTCGTTGGGCCTCTCTTTTTAAAAAAACCAAAATGTCGAGAGATTACCATCGAGTTTCTTCAAAAACAAATCCAAGAAGGCAAACGATATATTCATGACTCCTTGTTGTTTTCCGATTTATTGTTGGTGATAACGGGAACGTGAAATCCTTTGATATATCGTCCATGTTTCTTTTCAAACGCAAATAAAGGATATGGAACGCGACAATACGGGCATTCACGAAGTTTAGAATAACGAAATGTTTTATATAAACAAATATAATGAAAATCATGGTTACATGGTAATGTATGACATTCAGTGGACATTGTTGTTTTTATTGGAGGAATGACCTCTTGACATATTAAACATGTTTTAGTACACACCATGATGTTGTATTATCACATGATCTTTTTAAGTTTAGATTTGATGGATAAGATTTCTTCTTGTGTGATCACCAGTGACTTGTTTGTATTAGTAGTATTCGAGGGGGTAGTCGTCGTAGAAAGAATGGGACGATGACGGTGTACTGAATTCAAAACAACAACCTCTTCTCGATTGTCTTTCTCGATAGATAAGGTAAAACGGTCGAGGTCTTCATATCGAGTGCAATCCAATATTTCCAAAGGATGATTATGGAGAATCAATTTCTGTCGAATCGCCGAAGGAGGGATTTTCAAGGCCTGCATTTTAAAATATTTTCCAAATACTGGGTGCTCTTCTAATTTCTTCTTGCGAGTTGGTTTCTCGGAAAACGAATATTCTACTAAAGACACGAATGCATAAAATTGTAATTGTAAACATTCGATATCGATGCCTGCTTTTTGGGTAGAATGATTGAACCAAATTCCACGAATGAGAACGATACTTCTCATTTGGCAAGGTATTTTTACAGAGGACCATGAAAGAGGAAGTTTTTGTTGGTCGTAGATAATTGCGTCATTCCAAGAACTTATTTTCATGCGTAAAGAACATTTCTCTAAATCAATGCTCTGATTCCATTGAATTTTGGGATTTTTTTGATCAAACCACTCATGAGCTCGCTCGTCCATTTCATGCAATTCGCATAATTTGGCATGAATCGAAGGATCCAATGCGTATCCAATAATATAAAAATGTAGATATCGATGATGATTCAGTATTTTAGTAGTATACAATGGAAGATAAGGTAACTGAATGGTCGTCGGAGTTTCGTACATATATAACAAAGAGTCCTTGGAGGTGATGATCGGATGTGAAGCATGTGACATTTTTTTTTTTAACCAAAAAAAAAAATCATTTTTTTTTAATGAAATGTACAGGTCGTAAACTATATTTTAAATCCAATATCTTGGTGAAATTGGAATTTTATTTGACGGTACAATCAACCGAAATCATGTATGATGATATCCATATCGATAATCACTATGCCATCAAATATGTGAATCCGGTGTTTATCGTGTCCAAACCGTGTTATGAACAATATCCTCTTGGCAACCATTCGTCGTTGTATTCGTTTCGATTACTTTTTTATAAAGATGGAGAATCCCATTATTCTTATATTTTTCATGAGTCAGACTTGTTTCCTTATCCATTATTACCATCTTGTCCTGCATTGGAAGAGACGGTCTTCAGTATTCCCGTTGAGATTCCCTATCATGAGCAATACAAAACACTTGTTCTTTCATTAGAATCCATTTTCACCAATCTCACCTCGATTGATTTCGTCGATTCTCCAGAGAATCACATCGTCATGAATTTCGAAAAAAAACAGATTGAATTATTTATCAATATGAACGCATTGTCCATTCAATCCCTGCCTCATCAAAAACTATGGACAATACGGATGGTGGATCGTCATGGATATGAGTACTATTACAGCATAGACATCCACTTCATCGGAAATTATCATGATTCCAAAAAAACATTAAGAACGGGTTTCTTAAATGATGCCCGAGTAAAGACGATAGAGGATGGGGATCTATCGTTACATCAAGTGAATTCATCTTCTTCTCCCCTTTATACCGTGGATGGAAGAACAACGTCGATCAAACACAAAGATTATATTTTATTATACCCAGAAGACTACCATCTTATCTATGAAATACCAATGGGGACATTGAAAGAAAACTCTCCCAGTGTGGATCTTTGGGCCTTGAAAGGAACGTTGTTCTTCGACCCCCGAGAAAAACAATTCTTACCAATCGAAACCATACAGGGAGCCAAACAAGTGGAAAATTATAAAATCATCATCGATCCGTGTTTGTATTTTATTCAGATATCGGTCGCAAATCCTTTCTATGATTTCCCGATCATTGAAAATACCGCAGTAGTGACTTATATGCTCAATCGCACCCTACGTGCCTATTGCACTCTCAATGAGAACGTTACATCTTTTTACAAAAAATCCATTTACAAAAAACTTCACTTTTTTTGAATGATCGAAGAAATATCAAAAAACAAAAAATCGAGAATATGGTTTGGTAAGGGGAATTGTGCCGTAATACCTTTTTCTGCATCTTTTCCTATAGAAGGGAATAATCTATCAAACGCTAATAATTTCATTTTATCGATTAGATTCGCACTTGTAATATTTAACATATAAAATGTAATTTGTAAACAACGTACACCATCGTGGACTTTTTGGGTAAGAACAATATGAAATGATATGTCTACACCGGTGGTTGACGTTACGAGAAAACCAGATGTATTGTATGTCAATTGTAATTTCCCCTTGACTATTACATGATCTGATTCTTCGGATATGGTAGAGGATTGTATTTGAGCGTTGGTAATGATACCACCGTTGGAAAGTGATATCGTTTTCAAATATGCTGGAAAATAAGTATGAAAGATAGTATTGTTTATAATCGAATATATCACTTTGGATAACACAAATTTGTTTCCACCGTAACCTGCGGATTTTTTTCGAGTTTTTTTGATCGTCGATTTCGATGACTTGGCCGATTTCACCATTGTATATAACATAAAAAAAAAAAAATTTTATTCTTAAAAATATGTCAATCAGCATGCATCATACACAAAAAAAATCCAAAACGATTTCCAAAGACTCTTTAATTAAAATTATCGAGGATGCGAAACTATTCTTCGAACAAGCGGAAACGTGCCGACGACTTGATGAATTACAAGGATCCTTGTTGAATTATTCCAGTTGCATTATTTGTATCAAACATGCCATGGATCTCCAAGAGATATCAGAACAACCTTTAACGGAAGAAGAAACCAAAAACACCCAATTTGATGTGAATCATTTAAATCGATCTCTCAAATTATGTTTAACATATTATGAAAAAATCAAGAAAAAAATAGAATCCTCTGGATCTCGGTTCCAATCTGGATCATCGTCCGAAGAAGAAAATGTCGAATGTACCAATGTGAAAGAATTATTATTAAAAGGTAAGAATTGTATTTTTTTCGAAAATATTATAGGGAACGATATAGCCATCCAAAACATTCAGGAAAATATCTTATATCCGTTTGAATATCCGTCCATTTATCCGAAACGCACGAAAGGTATTTTATTTTATGGGCCACCTGGAACGGGGAAAACGTTCTTGGTTAAAGCTACTGTCACGGAACTACAAAACCGCAATTCTCAATTTCAGTTATTATTTTATGCACCGACGGGTGCCGAACTAAAAGGGAAATATGTCGGTGAAACCGAAAAAAAAATTACCTCGGTATTTCGGTGTGCTTCCAATAAAGCCATGGAATGTGAACACCAATCCAAACGCAAAACATTAAGTATCGTTTTTTTCGATGAGATTGACTCCATCGCACGTAATCGTTCGGGAGATAGTAGTGGAATTTCTGCGAATGCAACCAATACTTTATTACAAATGATGGACGGTGTAGAATTGATAGATAATGTCATCGTGATGGGTGCGACGAATTACCCATGGGAAATCGACGAAGCTATTTTACGACGTTTTGATTGTAAGATTTACATTTCTTTACCAGATGAAACCACTCGATCAAAATTAGTAAAATATTATATCATTCAGTTCATCAAAAAATGTTTACAAGTAACTCAGAAAAAGAAGAAAGAAGGAGATCTTAAAGGAGAACCGCCTTTGGCCGTTACATGTCCAGTTTCCTCCTGTTTCGAGGCTTGGACGGAGGAAGAACAGCCATATCATGTATATGCCGATTTCATCAATTTATCCGAATTAGATATAGAAATTATCTCAAAGAAGCATTTAGGTGCGAAAGATGAACGTGCCGCCTATTCTCCTGCCGATATCGAGATTTTGATCAATAAAGTCACGAAATATTCTGCGAGACATTCTGCCATGAAACATGGTCATTTCTTTAGTATTGACAATGCATCGTCCGTGAAAAAGTTGAACCCTTTCGTTGCTCAATTGCAACAATTTTATATTTCTAAATCACTGAAACAAAGCATCGAACGAAAATATCCTTCATTGCGATTTAATAAAATAAATATCGATGTCTCCGATGTCTTGTACGGTATTTATGATCACCACGCTCCTTATCCTGACATGGAAAAAACAAAAGTCGTCGATGAAAAAACGTATCAAGAAATAATTCCCCAATTAATCGAAACGGAAGGATTTATGATCCATAAAGAGTATTTAGAACTCTATTTTTACGATCATGATCCAGAAAAATATAAATTATTCGTGGAGTTCATTGAAACCATCCCTGCGGAGATTGATTTTTTCGTCAAGCCTTTGCTTCAAGCACAAAAACCGCTCCCCTACAAATTCTATAAAAAAGTGACGATTCGCGATAAAGGAAGTGGAAATTTACATAGTTTAGAAGTAATTTTCTCAGGTATTCTGGATGTTATACCACAAGGAGCGAAACAGGCCACTACATGGTTCATGTTTAAAAGAAAAGAAGCTTACGATACTTATTTGAATTTCATTACAGGAATTAGTTTACGGATTGATAAACGGGAATCGTGGGTTACTATTAAACATGACAAATTGAATATGCTCGCGATCAAATCCTTCTTAGTCACCAATGACATTTTATTAGTGGATAACATTACCGATGGACAATTACTTTCCATGTTCACGAAATCTCCAGTGACAATGTATGATGTGTCTCCTCATTTGGAATTATTGTATATCGATGTTGCTCCACAATCCATCAACATCAAAGAACATGTCGTTCATTTCGATTTTTCGATCCAATATTTCTTAAAAATTTTCGACAAGACCTCCAGTGATCATTCTCAAGCCACTGCCACGAAAAAAAATGTAAAATTATTAAATCAATATCATGAACTCGGTATTTCTCCTTCTCCTAAGTAATTTTATGTGTATTTTATGTGTATTATTTATCCACAAACGACCACGACCACAGGTTTTTTATATTGATCAACTGGTCCATCATCCATCCTCTTTGGTATCTTATATATCGTTATCTACAAAAACCAATCATTCACAAGATCCTCGAATCACCGACTATGTATTCAATAATTACACTTCCATTGAATCTCGTCTTCTCCAATTGTCGACTCTATCTTCCACGATCATGATTCATGCCATTGATGGATGCGATGGTTTATGCGACAAACGTTCTCTATGGGTAAAATCGGTCGCGGGGACATCGACCCATCCTCCGCCGTGGTTACCTTATACATGGATTCTTCCTCAAAATAATTCGTGGCGTCGTTACCATACATGGGTCATCTTCAAAAAAAACATTCAAGGGAAAAAGGGACTTAAGATTGCACTACCTTATTCTTCTTCTATGGATGATGTTTCGAACTACGTGGTCGTTCAGAAATACATTACAAACCCTTATTGCATTCAAGGCTATAAGGTTAATTTTCGCGTCTATATGATGATTCAGTGTACATCGACATCTCAAGACATTTACTGGTTTCCGCATATGAAATGTATCTATACACCAAAACCGTATAGCATGTCTTCCATGGACTTTGATTTTCATATAACGAATGCATCGGCCTCGGTTGATCGATACAAAGAATCCTTGCCGTTCTTCTTCGATGAACCTATTATTGGTGATCAAACCAAAGCATCGGTACGAGACATTATGAAACAACTTCTCATTATTTTTCATCCATTTCTAAATAAAACGCATATACGAAATAAAAAAAAACAATTATTTGGTTGTGATTTTATGATGGATGATACTTATCAGGTGTATTTGCTTGAAATTAATAAAGGTCCAAATATGTTCCCAGTCAATTACCCACAAGATGCCCTGTTTAAAAGGTCTGTTGTGGATGACTATTTCCGTGAACGCTTCGAAACATGGGAGAAACTCTATCATTTGGACGTACTATAAAAAATATACGGAGATTTCATGGAATGGAGTTTCGTGTGATGAGCGACACGTCCGTCGTTTTGGTAAAGATCCGATAAAGGAACTTGACGATATTTGTTTACAACATCCAAAAGGTCTTGAATCGATGCATTGGAAAGGATTGTATATTCCAATGTATAATTGTTTTTGGGAAGAAATCCGTCCATGGGGTGTGTATCGGGTCGATTATTGATGATTTGAACTGTGATTAACCTTCTTGCAGTCGTGGAAGAAAAATTGCCCATTTAAATTTATTTATTAACGATATGAAAAAAATTATCATCCATCTATTGATTATCGCAATCTTCTTAAAAATCACGTGGAAACTACAAACCATTCTACGACAATATTTTTGTATGCGTAGAAAGGATTTACTCAAACGCTACGGTGTTTCGTATGTCATGATCACGGGAGCGAGTCGTGGTCAAGGAAGACAATTTGCATTACAATTTGCTAAATTAGGATTCCATTTAATTTTATTAGGATCTAACAACACGATTCAAGTAAAAGAGGAGATTTCTTTATTATATCCAAAATGCCAAGTAGAACTATGTATTCTTGATTTTGGAGATCTATATAAACCAGGGTATTTTTACGGATTGATTTCACCGTATCTGGAAAGTAAGAATATTAGTATTGTCGTGAATAACGTTGGCTATCGAACAGGAGCTTCTGACTATAGTACTCTTCCCGACGAAGAAATCATGAAATGTATTGTCGTCGGGACCATGACCCAATCATTATTAATCAAATATATCTTACCTCATTTTGCAAAAAGAGAAGAGCAAGGACATCACTCGGCGATCATCAATATTACATCCCAATGCCAACACAGTACCGATTTGTTTGCATTTGAACCGACGATTTCGATTCCTTATTTAAATGTCTACGAGGCATGCAATGCGTATGGATTCTATCATTCTAATTCCATTCACAAAGAATTATTGCTAAAATATCGTTATTTAGATTATCTGACAATAACTCCAGGTGCTGTTCTTACAGATTCTACGGAACCCTTTTTAAACTCGGTATGGTGGTGTAGTATCCATGATGATGAATATGTTTCGAATATCTTGAATCTATTAGGAAATAAACAAGGAATTCAATGTGCATCGTTATTACATTCCGTATCAGATATCTGTATTAATTTGATCCCATGGTTGAAGCCTTATATTCTGGAATCCATCGGTCATCGTATTGCGAGTCATTATGAATATAAGTACAAACATAAATAAGCAATTTCAGAGTAACATGGACGATCATATCATATTAGGAATTCCTCCTGATTCATCTTCCCAAACCATTCGCAAAGCCTATTTACGACTTTCTTTATCGTTTCATCCCGATCGTAATCCTTCCAAAACGGCGAAAGAGGAGTTTCAACGATTAAAAGATGCCTATCAAAGAGAATATAAGAAGTCGTTATCTCCCTCCCCATCACCATCACCTGTTTCTCCTCCAACCAAAAGGGATTGGACACATCGAATCGTGAAAATCATTTACTATTTACCTGTTCCAAAACCGATGATTCAATATATCGAGGTGGATATGGAGTCGGTGTATTATCGGACCTTTTTATTGGTAGATATTCATCGTTATCGTTGGAATGTATGGACACGTCAATTGGAAAAAAAAACATTGTTCGTTCCGTGTGAGTACTATCCCGAAATTACCTATTTCCAAGAAGGAGATCAAGTATTCCCTTTTCTATCCCCTTCTTCTTGCATGATACGATTTTCAGTAAAAGACAAGAATGGTTACTATGTAAATAAAAGCAATCCTTACAAGCTTCATTATAATATGTATCTATCGTCCAAAAATATTCATAAGACAATTGTTACACAAATTCCTTTTTTTAAAGAAGATCCAATTTCTATCACGATTCAGGCATATTCTGTATTATATTCCCAACCCTATACGATGATTACGATCCCTCGTAAGGGTTTATGGAATCCTCTCACTCTCGTATACGATGATTTACAACTTCATTTTAGGACAAAGGATTGAAAAATAATTCACGCGAATGATTCATCGATTCGTCATTTATGGAGAAAGTCTGAAATTCTTGAAAGGAACGTTTTTCTATGCATGATTTCAGAAAGAAAATACAAAACATACCACACTCGGTTGTTTTATATTGATGTCGAATGGTATTCACGTGTAACGTAAAAAAAGGATACAAGGATGCAAATTGATAGATTTGAGGAGGGGGTGCTTGACATTGACTGTCATAATACCACATTTCTTGCTTATCACTATGAATCATCATGGAAACCCAATGCGATCCTGGTTCATTATGTTTGTCAAGATTGAAAATAATACCGATCATGGGGAATTTCGGAGATGGAAGTCGAAGTTCACATAGTTCTGGACTATGACACGTACCATTGGCGGTATTTTTATCCAAAAAATCAATAGGGACAGGGCCAATAAAACGGAAAAAGGGATACGCGGATTCATATTGTTTCATAATCGAAGAAAGATCCATGGAAGAAAGCCATTCGGTACGATTATTCTTCCAAGAATACGGCATAGAAGGTAAAAATTGTTCGGTTTGGATTCCTAATGTTTCTTGCCAACAAAATTCATGTTCACATTGTTCCGACATTTTTTCATTCAATCGATCCCATAACCAAGTGGACGAACGTCGATGATCTATTGAAATAGGATCATTCTTTCCATATACACGATTCCATTTTTTTAAAAGTTGTAAAAGATGTTTTTTGGTATAACATGAAGAACGCCCTTTCGAGGTAAGAGAACAAAATTCTCCGTGAATTGTGTTATTTCTACGTCGTAAAGATTTCGAAATCTTCCAGACCATATTTATTAGGAAGATACCAAAATAAAATAGAGAAAAAAGGATACAATAACCATACCTGTCCCAAAGTAAATAAGTCCATTATTCCTCGTGCAAATGTGGTAGAGATGTTCTCCAAGCCGAGTTAGAAATACGAACCCTGTCTTGTCCACGGAGGAATCAAACACTGGATATCTCGAAACGTCGAACAGATCCAGTATAATACGATGCCAATGATTTAAAAAGTTTTCCAGAAATTCTCGAATTGTGAGGGATAAGACATCATCTTTCTTGATTAGTTCTTTTAATTGTTGATTGGCCATTTGACTTAATTGTTTTTCCTTTTCCTGATTGGTGAATTGTTTCGCAGAATCCATTGTGTATAAAATTTTATTAATATCCTTTAAATCATTTGCCATATTAAAAAAATCAAACTTCGACATATTGAGTATATTTTCACCATCCGACAGTCTCGACTCGATGGTTTTTAAACGATCGTAGATTGAAGAATCTTGTTGATGAGAAAGAGAATAAAGAACATCATTTGTCGATTGATCCAATTCCATTTTTTTTTTCGGTTTATCCCCCTCTAATATTTTTTTACATAATAATTCCTTGTGCGATTATTTTCAAAATATCAAAAGGTGCTCTGGAAGACGATTTGATTAAACGAAATTGGATTAAGAGATTGCGAAGTTCATCGTAACACAAATCTTCTATTTTTTTTTTATAACGCTCTTCGTCTTTTTGTTTTCCATGTAATTGTTTTTTGGTAGGCAGTTGCCATGCAACACTGTTTTTTTTTCGTGTAAATTTTTTAGGGGTGGCGTGTGTTTGATAAATAGATGTTGGTGGGGGCATTTTCCATCGTTTTGGATGCAAAGAAGAAGACAACGACGTCGATGAAGTATCGATGGTCATTGAAGAAGGTAACGGTTTTTTATGACGAAAAATGAGATCTGATGGATTACTCACTACAATATCTTTTGTATCCGAATGTCTCATATATAATTTAAGAGGACAAATTATTCCATTCTGTCATTTTTAATTTCACGCAAACGCTTAAAATATTGTCTTATTTTAAAAACGATTGTTTCCATCCACGAAGAAACATCGTGTTTCCAGTATAGAATCAAAAATAGAATAGACGAAACCGACATGAGAAACAGAAAAGTATCCATTTTATATTTATTTTTTAGGTTATTTTATCAATGAGGACGATGGTGGTTAGAAAATGTCGACGACAACAAATACGATGAATTCCAAATTGATCCATTAATGCCTTTTCAGATCGATCCGAGTTTTTTTTCTTCTCGATGATATATTTCTCATATAAACCTCCAATGACTTTATTACAAGTAAAACAACGTACAGGAACCAACATTTTTATCTTATTTATAAAAAAAAAACTTTAAATGAGATCTTCAATTTTTTGTGGTGGTGAGGTTGAATAACCAGGATAATACTGATGCATGGTCGTAGATTGATTCATCATTTTTTTTTCCAAATCTTCTATTTTATAATTATTCGTTTCTCTATATTCAAATCGAGGTAAAATAGAACCGACACCGAAGAACTCGTCCAAGGGTGTCAAGGACGTTGGAGTGTAAACAAAAACTGGATCTTTTACTTCTTTAGAAGGAATACATACAGGTGGACGATATTGAGGAACGCTCCATGTTGAACTTGGCAAATACGTGAACCCTCTTTCTCGTAAAAGCTCTAAAGATTCTTTCCGAGTTTTTTCAGAAGGAGGAGAAATAACAGAATTCTCCGACAAAGAAGGGATCGCAGAAGAAGGATATTTTTCTTTGAAATATTCTTCGAATTCTTGATAAGTCGTAAAGGACAAAAAAATATGTCCGTTCAAAGATAAGATATACTGATTGTCATCGTTTTTGGAAAGGGAAAATGTCGGAGAAGATGATGGATTTTCAAATGTTTCAGAGATATAACGCACGGAACGGTAATAGGCTCCTGCTATAAGGAGGAACAGAATAATCAAACTGATCAATATTATCCATTGAATCATTATTTTGTGCGAAACATTTTTTTAAGGAGTTATATCGTCATCGCTATCTACAATTTCATCTCGCGAGCATGCCTTCTTATTATCTTGTTCAATAAATGCAAATGAATTTAAATTATGAGGAGGATCGTCTGCTTGAATTTGAATAATTTTCCAAGTACATCCGAAACTATTTCCCGCAAACCAAAGACCCATGCATTGCATAATTACTTGAACGGTCACTTGTTTCACCAGCACATCTTGGATAGCATCCGTAATTTTCTCCTTGTTTTGATCGTAAACGTCGCACATAAATCCATTTTCTCGGAAAGGGACACGTACACGAAACATCGGAGGATATCGATCATCAATCTCTCCTCTATCATTTTTGGAATATTTAATCAATGGTTTATAGAATTCTTCCACCGTTTCCCGTGTAATAGACTTTTTTTTGAACCAAGGCAATGCATGATCCATGGCATCTTTGATAATTTTTTGATCAAAGCTATTCATCGCTTCATAAAATTGTGCAACCTGAGGATTATTGTCCTTTCCACGAAAGGATAAATCCAAATGATATTTAGGGGTCTTTCCTTCTTCATATTGATTGTGACTCAAACCGAAGGGGATGGGCATTTTAGGGGTTTGAAAGAACAGAAAACTGTCATTATATTTTATATACACTGTCTTCCCTCCGTTGGGATTGGTTCTGGGTTCCGAATAAGTGACTTGGTTGACAGAAAAAGTGTCGGATAGTTGAATAGCAGTTTTCGTTGATTTCATGTTGCTCATCGTTTGGTATATGTGATTTATATGTTCTACCCCTTATATCGTGATCATTTTTTTTCCGGTTATCTTTGATCAGAGACACAATATCGGTAACAAATCTCATTTTCATGAAGATAAGATGGTTTTCGTATGATTTTACAAATATCATTGGGTCTCAGCCCTATAAATCGTGCAATAGGATCACTTTTTAAAATACGTGGTAATTCAAAAAAGGTTTCTGAAATATTGTAATTCTTCTTCAATATATCTCTTTCTTCCGGAGTGATAACATGATGATCGGGTACATATTTATGAGTCATAGGATTAAAAAGAAGGTCTTTGGCGTTGAAATATTCGATATAAAAATTACCGATACTTAACTTCATCTTTTTAATCTCATGTATTGTTACTATGATAAACGAAATATTGTTCGATTGAATGGTTTCATGCCTATCGTTTTGGAAAGTATTGAAAAGAGTGTTCATTGCATTTTCTATTTTACTATAATAATATAAAACATACACCTCTCTTTCATCATCAATATTCTTGTATTTTTCATAATGAAAAACATTTGGAATAGAATCCGTGTCTGGTATTATTGGTATTAATTCGATTTCTACTTGATTACTTTGTAAATAGAGTTTTAGAAGATTGTCAATTATCTTGGTAAATTTTCGATATTCCATCATCTCACTTACGATTTTTCTATTTTTTAGGTAGATGCTATTATCCATGATTGTTTTGTCTTAACTAAATAACTTCATTTTTTTTTAAATCGTTATGTAAGTGAAAAAAAAAATGTACATTTATATTTTGTTATTCTTTCTAATTCTTTTTACGATTTTCCACAAAGAAGGGTTTACGGATACCTCCTCCATACAAGAAGACGATTGGAGACAACGATATCAAACTTCGTTATATGAGAATAATAATTTACAAGCCAAAATCATGGAACTTGAAATGAATCTCAAAAACGCAAATTCCACGTGTGATCAATCCATGACCGATCAAAGTGTTTTTTTTACATCGAAATTGGATTCTATGAAACAATTACTTAATAGTATCCAAGCAAGTTACAAAAATCAAGTAGATCTTTTCGGAAAACGTTATAACGATTTCGCGGATACATTGAATAAAAGTCTTCAAGATACTAATCAACACATATCATGAAACGTTACTGGAATATTTTTTCATAAATTCGAGTTCTTCACTTGTAAACTCATGACCAGGTATATTCGTATTCTTTTCCGTAACAAGTTCGGTATCCATAACCACCGAGTCGTCATGGTACGTGGTGATATCCTTGGCATTCGCCGTAGGAAATGATGGCACTGTGGATAACGTCGGATCATCTTCACAATGGAGGTTTTCTTCTTTGGGTAACTCGTTATAGATATAATATTCTAAATGTTGTAGCACGTTTGGAGACATTTCGGACAAATTAAGAAAAATACCATTTTGATTTTCTGTGAATTTATCGGTATATTTTCGCAAAAAATAAAAAATTTTTTTGTGTTGGTGAATATTCATCGTATCAATATCGGATGCTATTTTTTTGATCTGTTCATAGGCGTACATTGTGTGTGTTTTTTTTATATTAAAAAAAAAGTTTTATATCCATTCTTGGATGGATTTGACAGAATAAGATGAATTATATTGGATATTCCAAATGGACACAAACAAACATTCTAATTGGTAATCTTTTTTATGTCCTGTTTGATATAAATAAAGATAATATGTGATTTGCGATATGATATGAAAAAGTTGGTTTGTGTCATAATTAAAATAGCGAATCAAGAATTTTTCAAAGAAAGAAGATAATGGGATATATTTGATGGATAAAAACCGAACCCAGTGCTTCAAGGAAGAAATATCCAATGTCGATTGATTGATAATATTATGGATGGTATGGACACAATTGTCGATCAGTGGCGACGTCAACGTATGATGGACATAAGTAAGAGGACGGAAAATGAATAAACGACTTTTAATTGTATGTTCGATACTATCTAAATTATTTGTTGTGAAAATAAAACGTGAAGTGTCATACATTAATTCCATAATTCTTCTTAATTGTTGTTGATATGGATGAGGCAAGTATTCGAAATTATATATAATAATAATATTGTACCGGTCGAAGGCAATGTTTTTGGATTGTGACAGGATATATAATATTTTTATAAGGAACTGAAAATACAAAGAAGGGATGTTTTTCAGATAAATTTCATAAAAAAAAGAATTTTTATAAAATAAGAAACGTTTATCTTTGGTAGAGATTTCAACTACTTTTTTTTTATACATGCTCTCAATATTCGTTTTAAAATAGCCACTCAGCATAACATAGATATAAAATTGCAATTGTTTGATCTCGTGACCGTACATCAAGGTATGCATTATATTATTCGAAGACGCATAGTTTTTTAAATTTTGCATCATCGATTCATCAGGTTGCATGATATTATCATCGTAAATGGTGGTGGAGGGAAGCATTGATATAGTGGTAGGATGGATTTCCATGGTTGTTGTTTCACCAGAAATATCGTTTATATTAAGCAAAAGATCTACAATGTTGATATCATGAGAGGACGACAATCTCTGACCAAATTACATTATTTGTTTAATCGCGAAGCATCTACTATTATTGATGAGTTGAAATACGATGACATTGCACTGTATTCCGTAACACGTCAGGACATTGCCGATAAAATGACAGCCATACTTTTACAATTACCAAACATTACACCAGAAAGCACAATTATCGATTGTACTGCATGCATAGGGGGGAATACAATCTCCTTTGCAAAACAATTTAATCGAGTTATCGCTATTGAAAACGATACGAAACGTTTCGAAATGCTTCTGCATAATATATCCCTTTTTAATTTTCATCCACCCCATGTAACAACGATTTGTGGAGATTGTGTCGCATACCTTGAAGATCTGTCAAGGTCACATAACTCTCCTGCTTCTCCGTCTGTGGATATTCTTTTTATAGATCCTCCATGGGGAGGATCGTCTTATCAAACTCTCGAGACTATCCAATTATTTCTCAATGACATTCCATTGCAAGAGATTATTCAACGATTCCTTCCTATTGCAAAATATATTGCTTGTAAATTACCAACGAATATTGATAGCACTATTTTAAAACTTCCTCATAAAATCTATTCCTTTTATAAAATCAAATTTGTCATTTTTCGACAACTTCATTGAGATCAATGATTTGAATGGAAGCATCAAAGGGAATACCAAATATTTTTTTTTGTCCCTCGGTCAATGGTAAATTGTGATAAGGATTCGAATGAATGGTGTAAAAACAACCTGATTGTAGTGCGGGATTTTTATAATATCGATTCTGGAACGCTTTGGTGTATAAAGTTCGAATCGTAAAGGTATCAGATGAATTGGTCAGTGACTGTTTCCTTCCTATACATTCTGGATGAATTTCCATCCAACGATCTAAACAGAAGTAAAGAACCTTGGATATGATGACATATTCGTGCATAAAAAAAGCATCTAAACGCGCTTTCAACTCGGAATCAGCCCCAAATCGAACCGAATGGAAACAGCCTATATAATTCCTAAAAAAAGAAGCATTGATGAATAATGTGATGGGCGCGTACATAAATTGGTTCGTTTTACGAGAAAGAAAGGAGACATAGCAAGCCTTTTTGTGTCGAGATAAGCATGTTTTTAACTGTATTTCTAAACGATGGTAGTGAGATACATCATCGGCATCTTGAAAGGTAATCCAGTCTCCTTTACATAACATTAAGGCATAGTTTTTGCAAACATAACATCCGACATTTTGAGACATTTGGTAGATGAATATTTTACGAGGATACTTTCGCTGATATCGTCGCATAATGTCCATGGTAGTACTATCGGTACTATGATCATCCACGATCAACAATTCCCATCTCGTATAGGACTGCGCAAGGATCGATTGGATGGAACTTTCAAGATAAGATTCACAGTTATACGTTGTGATAATGATGGATATGAGTGGGAGAGTTGTTTCCATTTGTTTATATAATGATACGAAATCTATATATATCTTGTGCATGGGTTTCGATTTCAGGGGTAGTAAATGATGGTTTCATAAGAGAGAATTCATGTATCCTTAATACCCACCGATCTCGATTAAATCGTTCAAAGTAATCATAGGGAATATATGCATACATCACCAAAGGACCTTCGAAAGGGATGCGTGCAATAAAAGCATCTTCGGTATATCCCAAAAGTAAAACAATACTCATTCCAAGACATTCATCGGTCAAGGTTGGAAGTTCGATGACTTGATTTTGCTTCGATGGATGAATATTGGAAAAAAACGTTAAATTACATACCACACATTGGTGTTCACAAATGGCCTGTTGGAGGTCGTGAATTTCTTTAGATACGTAATAATAAGTGAATGACAGGTAAGGGGATTTTAAGGTATATTTTATGACATTCAAAATATCTAATATCGAGAAAATTTTATTTTTCATGTTTTCATAGATTTCTTTCGTATCATATAAGAATTCGATTTTGTATCGAGCATAAAGAAAATCATAGAACATTGCAACGACTATGGAAATCGAAAGCAATTGTTCATTTTCGCATGGAATGGCTGGTGCACGATCAAAAAAATAACGTAAATCGATCTTTTCGTGTTCCTTGTGAAACGTTGTTGACGACTGGGACGTGTCGTAAATATCAATCGTATTGGTAATAATGTCAGGAATAATATTATAAGAAAGCATTCGGAGGTGATTTTATTTCTTACTCTTTAAAAAAAAAATGCTCCAAATTATCTACCGTGTTTTCTTGATCCTTTTTTTAGTGATGTTTTTGTTCATCATCAGTATCTATTTGTTTCACCGACATTTTTATCCTTTTTGGAAACATCAACCTGTTGCATGGGGACAGGTGATATGTAAAGAAGGAGTGATTTCTACTTCGCCATCCAAAACAACTCTCCAAATACCTTCTCATCTTCATTTTTCAATTATACATGATATGAAATCCATCTCGGAGTTTTACTCACAATATCTTCATCTATTTGACCATCCTACTATCATCATCCCAACTCCACTTATGCAAAATTCGGTTGTGATAGGATTAATCGACAAAAACACTCTGATTGGTATCATTCGTGGCTCTCCATTTCATCTTACCATTTGTCAGGAGGATTTCAAAACATTATATGTTGATATGCTATTTATCGACCCCAACTATCGAAAACGTCGATATGCACCATTTCTTATCTCGGCGATCCGTGATCATTTCATAGATTGTCCAATTGGCATTTTTCGATCATCGTCTAAACGTATGCCATGGCCGTTTTTTTTTCATACCATTTACTGGGTTTCAGACACGATCGATGTTCTTTTATTTAGAACAACAAATTCTACAAAAGATGGTAGATGGATTCTGATTACCAAGGAAGACGATTTATACGATGATCATGAACATCATGGTCGTAATGTTTGTTTGACATGGAAAAAGAATAAAGAGTATACAAAAGAAGTTCTTGGTAGAAAAGACGATTATTTCATTCTCAGTCGGTCGTCCTCCAAGGAATGGTTTTTCCTTCACAAACTACCTTTTACCATGAGACAGAACGAAGTTTATCAGTTAGTATCTCATTCATCGGGTTTGTCGTCCTCCATGGTTGTTCATGCCCTCTATGAAACTCTCGGTGGAAAAAAAATTCGATTGATTGTTGAAAACTCCGATAAATTCGATGACGAAAAAATAAAATGGACGGTATTTGATCATTCGTACTCCTACTTTTACAACTTTCGACATTGTTCTCCTTTTGAAAAAATCGATCTTAAAATACCTCTTGTTTGATGTATTCCGTATATTGGTTCAGTTTTTTGAAACATTTCCCAATGGTCACTTCGGATATCTGGGAAACATTTGAAATATCGGATTTGGAGATATTCATATTTTTTAATTTGCAAATAAAGTAAATCACCACGGCCGCGATACACGACGGAGTATTATCCGCGATGATCTTATGTTCTTCCAAAAATAAAGTTGTTTTGGTGATCAATTCAAGATTTGTGGACGTAATATGAAGACGGTTACAGAAGCGATCAATATAATGAATAGGACGACTGGACATCATCATGGAATCATCCTCTTCCTTCTCCAATAAATCATACGATGGTGGGGAAGGAGTTGTGTTTTCAAACAAATTCCATACTTTACCAAAGCATCGATTTCCCTTGGTCATGACTTGTTCATCCACTTGGAAAATACTCGCAATTTCTTTGATACTACGTGGAACATTTTTTTCCTTACATGCTCGATACATACATATCGCCATTAGTCCATTTTTATTCTCTCCACGAAACAACTGTCTGTCTGTAATTTTTTTATATAAATGTTTCGTATGATCCGAAATAATAGAAGGAATACCATGTGTGTCACAACGAACATTTAGTTGTTCAAAGATATGATATAAATTACGTCCTTTATAGTTCATGGAATTCCAACTATGATATTTTCTGATTTTTTTCATCGTATATGACTCATTTCTTCGATACGTTATGATGGTACCCAAATGAGCGTCTGGAATCAAATAATTTTCAGACATACCACAACGACTTGGATCTTGTCCTCGATTATCATCGTTACCATAATATCTCCATTCCGCATTACTTAAAATGATACTACCAAACATGGTGTGACATTGATGACATAACATAGATCCTTCTTCTTGGAATACTTTATCCGATTTACAAGAGGGACAATGGAAAGACGTGTCGTTGTCATCCTCTCGTATTTTGGTTCGAAACATCGAATTCCATAGGTTATTTAATTCCTCTTCATCCGACATTTTATGTTTTAAAAAAAAAGATTCCTTTATATGTCATCATTTTTTTTTCAGTATAATATGATGATGAAAAGGAGAAGGTGTAAAACATGGACTTGGTTGAAACTGGGATTTATAAAACACACATTCGTTACAATATCGTGAAGGATCACAAAAACAAAAGTAAAGTCGATTTCGTTTACAATGTTCGATCCATGCATCTACATCGATAAAATGTAATTTACCCTCAATATCCAACATATCTTTCAATAAAGACATCATTTCATGATTGATAAGATCCATGAAAAAAATCATATATTTCTTGAAAGGCGATATCGCATAATATAACAAGAGTGTAATAAAAGGATGAATGGATTCGAAATACACAGAGGATGAAAACATTTGATCAATATTCGTCTCATAAATATAGATTTTATTATGGTGATTGGAACACAGAGTGTTAAAATATGAATAAAGAAATGATTTATCGATAAAGTTGGACTGTTGAGGAAATTGCATATATACAATATGTTTCAATGCAAGATCCTTTGTTACAAATGAAGAAGGTTCCAGAAGGAGTCTCTCGTTGTACATCGAAAGAGGAATAACGAGATGATGTCTCGAATAAGAAGATGACACAGTCCCCATCCCCCATTTTTTAAATTCACGATGGACTGAACTTCCTTTCAAGAAAGGGAATTTTTTCTGGAGATTGGTTGCCACACTACAATTCAATTCTAATACATGTCCAACAAAAGGTTCAAAGAGAATACATAACAAAAGAATCAAGACGTCTCGACATTCAATGGATGAGATATCCACTGTAGAAATTAGTTTTACATCAAATGTATTTTTTTTCATAAAAACATAATCTCCTTTATGATAGATAAAAATTTTATCGGAAGAATCTAATAAAATCGAAAATTGAATAGTATGTTGTGACTTTTTTTGAATATTAATCTTCATTAATTATCTCCCCATTTAAAATTTACTCACTATATCCGATAATGAGAAGTAAGAAGATTTGTCATAACAATTTTTTTGTAAAGAACGAAGATCGTGAATCAATGATTGACCAATATTCAGTTTCATCTTAATCTCTTCTTCATCGATTTTACTGGACTGTTCGATCAATTTTGTGTAAAACAATTTGTTCTGCTCGTTCACTTCAAAAATGCTATCTAAACTGGAAAGATCACGGTCGTTTTTCGATTGAGCTTCGCGAATTTCGTCTAATTTATTCTGAAGCCTTCGGACGATCGTAATCAGGTTCGTTTCATCCTGAATATTGGTAATATCTTCCAATAATTCGTTGTGAAAACAGGCGTATTTTAGATCGGGGTTATTAATGACAAATGCGAAATCGGTGTTTGCAAAACAAGTCGTCACACCACCACCTGTTAATTGACTGAATGTATTATTTACGACCTGAAGATAAGTGAAAACGGGTCGGTAATATACGTTGGTATTTCCGAAACACTGATTGGAGCATTGAGGTACGTGTAACAATGCATAATCTCCTAAAAACTGAGAATTTAAATAAGAAAGGATATTCTCCGACAGAGTGATGATCGCATTTTCCCAAGCTTCTCGTTTGACTAAATCCGTGGTAAGATCATAATCGGTTTGATTGTTGGAAGAATCTAAATTACTGCAATCTAAAATAGTATCGGTAGTCGTAGTGGGGTAGTTGTAATCGTTTACTTTATTCAGTAGAGTATCGACTTGTTTACGAACTCTTTCCAAAATCTCGGAAATTCGTTCACCGACAATTTGAGCTTTTTTAATATCTTTCTCTTGAGATAAAAGAATATTCAATGAATCCACGTAGGTTTCCAATTCACGTCGGCTATTGCGATCCATTCCTGCATATTTGGATTGCGAGATCAATTGTTTACTTAGGATTTCTTGTTGTTGATTAATACGATTGATTTGAGATTTTATCAAAGAATCCATTTTGGTTTGTATTATAAACAAATATTTTTTTTTTTCAGCTGTTGTACAAAATTCCAATACATGATATATTTTTATCTCCTTGATTACATCCCGCTTTTTTGATTCTTACCAAGTATGATTCGTTTTTTTTGCATTTATTATAGTTTTCAATATCTTGGCAATGTAATTGTTTAGGGATCAAAATGGTCATTGGATGATTGTGATGAGCAAAATAATTTTTTATTTCATCCGAGACATCTTCCGTGTCTTCCAAGAGATAATACCCCCATAAACCGAAATCGTTATCTTCTTTAATGGTGACCCTGACAATGGAATCGACGAAAGGTTTAAAGATCGAAATTCTATATTTGATTCTATATCGGATAGATCCAGAAAACGATTCATTGGGGAAAAATCCGACCGATTTTTGAATAATTTCGGATTCTGGAAGAACCAAGCCGTGGACGTTACATTTTTTTTCCATCATTTCCGCGATCTTTTGTCCCAAATAATTATCATTATAATTCAATTCGTGTATAAATTCAGGTAAAATATCGATTGTTGTGAAATCTTCAATGCAGAAGAGCATTGTTTGAAACGGTGTATTCTGTACGACTGCCATCTTGATTTTTGTAATAGATAGAGATCATTTTTTTATATTAGTAAATATATCAAATGATAACCTATGAAGGATTAAAAAGTGCCAAGAGAGATTCCGAAAAAACGGACAATATTTATCACTCGAGATGTAAGAAACACGGCTTCCGAAAATTAACAGATTATCAAATGATTCTTCGGAATGTTTTTGCACCATGGAACCAACGACGTAACATGTTATTGTATCACGAAACAGGGAGTGGAAAAACATGTACGGCACTGGCAATGGCTGACTTGTATCGCACAATAGGAACATCTGTGAACAAAATCATTATCGTAACCAGTGAACGATTGGCAAAAAATTTTATGAAAGAATTTGGATATTTAAAAAAAGAGAGTCGTGGTGATGGCGTCAATCTCCCTTATCAGTTATATGCAAAGTATGGAACACGATGTTTAGGTACCACACTTATCGATCATTATACTCTTTCACAAATGCAGTCTTATTTTGATAAAACGACTGCTTTTAAAGAGTTGGGAAAAGATATTCATAATGAATTAAAAAAAACATATCAAAAATACCATAAAGAATCGTTCTATTATACCATTGACGACTTTTTCAAGACATATCATAACGAGGAAAATATTCAAAAATTAAAGAACAGTATCGTCATCATGGACGAAGCCCATACGGTGTTTAATACAGACATCTCTAATTCTTCGACAGAAACAACGGAAAGAACAAAAAAGAAAAGAACAAGAACGGAAAAAACAACAGCAACGGAAAAAACAACAGCAACGGAAAAAACAACAGCAACGGAAAAAACAACAGCAACGGAAAAAAAAAAAGAGTTTTTAGAGAACATTTTCAAGCATCGTAAAACATTAAATGTTCGATTTCTGCTATTGACGGCCACCCCTGTACCTAATTTTGTACAAGATATTAAGCCAATTGTTCAATTATTTGTCTATAATAACCCTGCTTCTAATGATAATGATAAAAACGATGTAGACTCCTTGTTTTACCATAGTAATCCATTGTCTGAGGATGGAGAAAGAATTGAAAAATATCTAAAGGGTTGTGTGTCGTATGTAAAATCAGAAAACCCATTTGAATATCCCGTTCGTATATTTCCCAAAAAAGATGAGGTCGTCTGTGATTATTTATGGAATACTATGACTGACGACGAACATGACACACAAAATTCCCCATCACAAAGAACATACATCAAAAAACAATATTCTTTAAATGATAATCCTCTGTATAAACTATATCCTGTGTTTTATAATTGTATTAACCCTGACGATTTAATCCAACTAAAAAATTCGGATTTAAGTCAAAAACTATTTGAGTCTCCAGATAGTTCAACGGATTATTCATTGACAAACATAAAAGAGAAAATACCCAAATTATTCCATCTTGTCTTAGAATTAATGTACTGCAAGTGTCCGTATTGTCTTCTCGAAAATCGTGAAGATATTCTTAAAAAAAAATATTCATCCAAAAGTTTATATGAGATTTACCGTGAAATCTGTGTAAAAGGAAACTATACAGAAACGTTGTATACACCAAACAACGAAGATAAACCCGAAGATAAACTCAAAAGATGTAAAACTAACCAAATAAAATATTGTAAAACCTGTAATAAATATTATCATAATTTATACGATAATAGAACCGTGCTTGTGTATTGTAGATGGATTCGTAAAGGGACTTGTCGTATTTTTGAATGTTTAAAACAGAATGGATTTGCAAATGTCGAGAATCTTTCCTCTTCTTCTAATAATGAAGAGAAGATGATTAACACAGATATTTCACAGAGGAAAATTATTATTTTTTCGGATAAACTTTCCCATGGAGTAAATTATAAAAATATAGGAGCGATTCATATAACAACACCATGGTGGCATGTGGGTCAATTGGAACAAATCATCGGTAGAGGATTACGATTTTGTAGTTTCGATACTACGATTCCTCAAGAAAAGCGAAATGTTTTGATCTATATGTATTGTGTGTATTATCGTCATAACAACGAAAATTACGAAACAGTCGATCATTATATGTATCGAAGAAGTTTTGAGAAATATAAACAGACTTCGAAGATAGAAAACATGTTGAAAGAAATAGCAGTCGATTGTAATCTGAATAAGGATCGAAATATATTTGATACAGTTACATTTAGTAAAATGATCGATTTTACAGGAGAAGTTCATGACCAATATAGAGTAGAATCCGACCAAATAGAGTGTCGTGATTCACAGCATGACTTGGAGAATGATATATTTTTTGGGAAAGAGTCTATTAAACCTCTTCTCTCCTATTATAAATTAAAAATTATTGATCGATTGAAAAAGTTAGCGAAAGAAAACGTAATTTATCCTATTGTACATCCTATGGAAAAAATAAAGGAAGAACTCCTTAAAGAAGAAGAAGGTGATGATCAATTATCCGTTGATCTTGCGTTAGATGATATTAAATCGTACGGTGAAAAAGAACTATATAGAATAGCACCATCCCTCTATCAAACGATTGGTATTTTTGTAGATGAATTGAACAAAAATATAATTATTTATAAAAAAAAAGAGAATACAAGTGTCTTTGTCTCTCATGATGCAACATTAAAAAAAACAAAAAATTTAAAAAGAACTCAAGGGAATACCCCATCTTCTGGTGGAGTTGGAAATGGTCGACGATCACATAAAAAACGTTGATAATCATTTTCGGTAATAATTTTTGTAGAAATACCGATGGATTCCAATTCTTGCATAAGTAATTTATAACAATAAGGAACTTTTACATATGTATCATATTCATAATCGAAATTGTTTTTTTTGATGAGTCTCGTTTCTTTATCAATGGGCATATAATATTCATCACTCAAGGAAGTGAACATATGCGTTAATATATGACTGATTCCATGAGACACTAAACACCACGTTTCCATCTCTCCGACTCGGAACCCGCCTTCTTTGGATCGACCTTGAACGGGTTGTCTCGTAAGCGGGTCTTTTCGACCTCGTCGACGTGCATGCATCTTATCATCTACCATATGTTTCAAACGGAGATAATATACGGAAGAAAGATTCACTCGATTGAACAATTTTCCTCCAGAAATACCATTATACATGGTAACCATGGAGGAGGATGATGATGTCGTGTTGTCTTTGACGTTAACATCGGAAAAAGGTAAAATTTGATATGGCACCTTTTCCTTTAATTCAGTGAGGATCGAAAACGTTTTGTCCATTTCTATAAATTGAGAAACGGTCATTCGTTTAGGAAAGCTATGAGGATTACATAGAACATCGGGATATACACCTTCTTGGGTAAATGGAAGATCAATTTCATCCATGATGGTTCCGATCACCCCTTTTTGAGAATGTCGACTTACTAATTTATCACCAATCACAGGAAATCGCAATTCTCGTACTTTGATCCGAAGTACATGTTTCATGTCATCTTCGTATTCGTGAATATCCTCGACATAACCCAATACATCATTCAACAGTTTACTGGCTTTGATTTCTCGTTTTTCGCGATTAGAGTCGAAATAGGCATAAAGGACACTGTTTTTGGAGATAATTTTATTTTTTTCTACAGAGGACGTTTTAATGATTTCTCTTGGATCGTTGTTTTCTTTATCTTGGAAAAACGTATAAGTGTGGCTGTAAAGAGACATGAACAATCCTCGATCCAGAGCATTACGATTTATGATGATAGCATCTTCTTGATTAAAACCCGTCCACGAAGAAAGACAAAACATGACATTGACACCTTGGCACATGGAACTTTCGGTTAAAATTTCATTTACATGGGTGTCGATGATAGGTTTTTGTGTATAATAAATAAAACCTAAACTTTCATCCATTCGCTTTCGATAGTTGGTGAACGGATAACTTAATGCTTGACAAAACTGAGTTGTATGGAAACTGATCCTCGAAGCGGAACTATGATTGAAATAGGGACAACCTAATGTAATCACACTAAAGTTTAAGCAACCATGGATTTCTTGATGCGTATTTCCAATCCTACAATTATTTAACTCTCGAGTATCTATATAAACTGTTTTTTTACTTACAATCTCTTGTAAGACACGTCGTCCTCTTCCCGCCGTAAACGAAATCCATATTTCATTACGCGCATAATTCCAGAACACAGAGAGGGACGGATAATCGTTATTCGCACGTTCCTGTCGAAGGTAGTTGACATACGTACTGGGATCATTTGTACAATATCGTAATCGATCATTGATAAAGACAAGAGTTTGACCTGTAAAGGTAGAATTTCCTCTTGGGATTTTTTGTACATGATCCTTGGAAGTGACAAGGGTTACATACTTTTGATAGGTTTCGTGATCTAAATCAATGGAAATAACACATCCAAGTGCGAGATGCTTGTCAATACCTACTCCACTTCCATCGGAATGTATAGGACATAATATTCCCCATTGTGTAGGATGGACACGACGTATTTCATGATTTTTATTACTTGGGTTCACATATTTTCGAACCTTACAAAGCTGAGAAATGCGATCTGCATAACACAAGGAACGGTACATTTGAATAATCCCATCATGTTCTTTGATTTCAATATCAGTAAATCCCCATTTTCCGCCACTGAAACATTTATTAAGTTCTTGGGTAATTATATTATCACGAAATTTATCACGAAATATGTCAACATCCGTTTTACGCATTAGATCACGAAAAACGTTGAATATCAAGACCCCTGGTGTGGTCAATCGTTTTAGCTCAAACGAATCCATCGAAGGAATTCGGTCGATCTTCAAAATGTGCAATAATATTTGTCTTGTCAAATGTCCTAAAAGGATCGCTTTTTCATAGAATAATTGTTCAACTATATGCTCACGACTTAGATCCTCTTCGCTTACATGACGCAATAGCCTGTACATTAAAATATCATACACTACCGCTTTACCTTCGTCGAAATTTAAACTATATCCTTTTGTTTCCGTCAAATTATACATAAATCGAATGGCTTGTTCTTGCGTGGTTATAAAGCAAGCTTCTTGCATTGAATTGGATAATAGACCAATCAAGGGTCTATATAATGGTTCGTTCATATCACTGTAAGGTCCTAAGATAAGTGTTATAATATCTTTATCAGATTCGACCCCCAGAGCACGAAATAAAATAAACAAAGGAAAATTTTCTATTTGAATGAATTCAATCTGTAGTGATATTTTTTCATCTACATAATTCCATTTTAATGTCAATTGTTGTGGTTTCCCAACATCAATTTCCTTAGCACTATCATATTTAAAAATATGAACATTGTCTTCTATTTTCATTTCATACAGTCGATTGTATGCAATATCTTCCTTGGTGATCAGTATCTTTTCTAACCCATTGATAATAAAATACCCCCCTATATCAAAGGAAGACAATTTATTCTGTTTTTTGAAAGAACAGTATTTCGAATTTACCATCATTGGCATTGTTACAATCGATTTTGTTTCTTGGACAGTTCTTGTTGAGACTGTCTTATGCTTCACTCCTTTTTGTTGTTGTTCGGTGATCTTTTTATGATATATAATCTTAATGGTGCAAGTATACGTTTCTCTATTTTTCATCAAATCTTCCAACGAGCTTTCTTGGTATTTTTTGGGAATACAAATCTCATGGCTAATATATGTAATATCGTCTGTTTTTTTACACATTGCTTCCAATAAAACGTTTAATCGGGTATCTAAAAATGCATCATAGGAATCGATATGGTGTTTTGCGACATTCAAAATTTGTTCTTTGATGATGAATTCCATTCTGTTTATTACCTATTCAATAATTTTTTTTTCCAAAAGTGCGTTTTAAGAGATGAAAAATGTATAGTTTATTTAGGGATACGAATGAGCTTATTACAACCAATCCCCTTTCTGAAAAAATTTGGCATGATCCATAAATATAGATTCGACCAAGATTTTTATGAAAAATTAGAATTATTTTGCATTATGTTGTCTCGAGATTTAATTGATAATAATATTATGAGTTTGATTGTCGATGTTCATAATTATTTGATGATTGAAGACGAACATAGTTTATATTTTTTAATTTATTTGATCTTACTTTTTTCTAAATTAAAGATCCCCCATTACTGGAATTATGTGTATGTGATTTACAAAACGGACTTATATCAATTGAAGAATTTATATCGACATCTGTATATTCAATGGACTCGTACAAAAAATAGTTCTTTTTATGATCCATCTATTTTCCAATGGACACCTTATGAAATTCGGTATTCCAAAATTAGTATATTTTTACCTATTTTCATCGAAACCTTGGATCGTGTCTTTTTTTCTTCCTATTCGGTTTTAAAATATTTTTTTATCGATCATTTATGCTCTTATTTTGTCTAAAAAAATATATTTCCATAATATTACAAAATGGGTTTTTCGAAAAAAAAAAGAGGAGGTTCCAACGCATCCGATGCTGTACAAGGACAATCTTGCGATTTTACCAATACGATTTTCGATGATAACATACCATCATCATTCCCTTCGCCGAACACAGAATTATATAAAGTAACGGCAGGCGGAGAGAATATTCCAGTGAGTGGCGATTCGAATCCGTTCATAGGATCTTCGGTTCCCTCTAATACTATTAGTAAAACGATGAATTGGTTCGATGGAAAATACTCCATTTTCCCATTCCCAGAAATGTCCGATATGTCGATCAATACGAATCATAGAGCTTGTACGGACAGTTCGTCTTGTAATGCTTTTCCTATCAACAATGACACGGGTAGTTATGACCTTCCTTATACGACGGTGTCGCCTATCGTAACGTTAAATAATGGATCTCCCGTCGATGCTTCTACTGGCTCGTACCCATTATTTTCAACTCCCACATCGGGTGGCAGTCGTAAGAAAAAATATATTCGAAAACGTCATCGTCGCTCACGACGAAGAACCAATTTATGATTGAATCATCGATTGATCGGTTTTAAAACGGACAACGATACCCATCGCCTGTAACTCTTGGGATAATAATTTGAATGCATAAGGCATTTGAACTTTTAAATATTTCTCACTGAAAATGTGATGTTTTTCATTAATGGGAATAATCGTTCCATCTTTTTCAGAGATGTAGACATTGAACAAATCGGATAATTCTAACAATCGTTCTTTTAAGAAATTGCTAATACCATGCGAAATTAAACAATCTCGTTCCATCTCTCCTATCCGTAATCCACCGTCACGGGCTCGCCCTTCTGCGGGCTGACGCGTCAACATAACCTTTGGTCCTGTCGCACGGGCATGAATTTTATCTTCTACCATATGTTTTAGTCGCTGATAAAACGTCGGACCCATAAAAATCGAACATGGTATTTTTTTCCCATGAAATCCATTGTATAATGTCTCATTGCCATATTTACATAAATGATGTTGTTCTAAAATCGACGAAAAGGATTCCATATTGATGTTCTGAAACGGTGTACCATCCGCAAATGTCCCATCCAGACAACATGTTTTCCCAATTAAACTTTCTAATAATTGAGCAATCGTCATACGACTTGGAATGGCATGTGGATTGATAATAATATCAGGTACCAATCCTTCCTTGGTAAAAGGCATATCTTCTTGATTTAAAATCATCCCAACCGTTCCCTTTTGTCCATGACGACTTGAAAATTTGTCTCCAATGGAAGGGATTCTCGGTGTTCTAACTCGTACTTTTATGAAACGATACCCATCGGCATTGCGTGACGAAAAGCATTTATCGATAAGTCCGCTTTCATTGTATCGTAACAAAGTACTTAAATCTCGATAATGTCGTTCTTCGGTGTGATCCCCTTTGATAGTGATGACTTTACCAATGATGGCGTCTCCTCCGTTGACATAGGCATTTAGGGTCGGTAATCCGTTTTGCAAAATATGTTTATAGGAACATGGCCGTAATCCTTTTGTATTCTGGGGATGGGGAAAGGTGAATTTTTCTTCTTCCCCCGTTGCTTGGTTTTTCTTTTCTTCGTCTTTATAGGAACGATAAAACACGGAATGAAACAAGCCTCTTTCAATGGCATTGCGATTAATGATAATAGAATCTTCTTGGTTAAATCCACTGTACGTCATGATAGCAACAATCACATTTAAACCACTGGGTATTTCGTCGTGTCCTAAATAACGATTGACACAGGTGGTTACTAAAGGCTTCATCGAATATGTCAAAATATTGGCCATGGTGTCCATTCGGTGGAGATAACGTAAATTATATACCCCCATGGTTTGTTTCCCCATCGCCGATTGATATGTATTTCTCGGAGATTGGTTGTGATTAGCAAAAGGAATATTAGAGGCTAAGATACCTAATATTAAAATAGGATGAATATCACAATGTGTGGCATGGATGGTCTTATTGGAAGAAGAATACAACATGATATTTTCACTTTCTTGGGCATCAATATATTCCAACACGGAAGAGTAATACTGATCTTCATACCAAAACCCACTGAACAGATGATTCCATGTAATTTTATGTTCCTTTAACAAAGAAAGATGGAACTCCGTAATAAGCGATTGTTGAGTTACATTGTCCATGATACACAATGGTCGGGTCACTCTTCCATGCTCTGTATGAATATGGACTTCTTTCATCATGAAGATGATACTTATCGAAATATGCGGATGAATGATACCTTTTCGTCGAATCGCAATTAATTCATTTCTAAAATGCACAGGGTTCTCAATAAATCCAACAATGTTACCATTAATAAAAACCCAATAAAGGGTATCCCATTGAATAGGATCAATCTCCGAAGAGAAGAGAATCATTTGTAAAGATGTACAATGCTCCATTAATGGACTGGAATCCACATTGGATGTGATTTCACAACTCAAAGCCAGGTTTTTCACGACTCCAATCGACCCACCTTCTGGTGTTTCAGAAGGGCATATATACCCCCATATTGTATTATGCAATTTACGAGGTTGGATCAATTTGCTGGTTTTTTCAATTGGAGTATTAATACGTCGTAAATGAGAAAGACAACCGTGTAACGATTGACGATTCAAAACTTGGGCGACTCCGATTTTTACTGACATATTTTTTAATCCCCAATTCCCAGTGGCCAATGAATATTTAATCCCACTGTCTAACGTCGTGGATTTGATAAGTTTATAAATATTAGTAGAATTCAACAAATCATTGACATCTTTTGAGTATTTCCAATTACCGCTGTTCATTTCCTTTAAAATTGAATTTCTCAAATCACGTGTCAATTTGGTAATATACTGACGTGTAAGATTCGCTAATAAAATGCCAGGTGTATCAATGCGTTTTCGACTATAACTGTCTCGATCATCTTCTTCGATAATATTGAGAAAATATAGGAGAAGACGTCGAACCATATATCCTAAAAAGACTGCTTTTTTGTATAAATCATCATCCAAATGTGGAAATAGATCTTTGTGCAGTGATTCATATACGTTGGATATTTTTTTCTCTTCGTTGGGATCTTTTATGTAAGATGTTTTGATAATGATTTTAGAGAGATACTCGATTGCTTTAGATTGAGAAGTAATGTCGTAGGTTTCTTGAAAAGAAGGATTCAATAATAGTACGAAATCTTTATAGAGAGGATTATGAACATCGAGCATAATTAGATCCAAAATTTGTTTATCGCTTTCAATGCCCAATGCACGGAACATGACCATCAACGGAACATCCTGACGAAATAACGAATAACAAAAATGGACGGTTCGGCCATTGATAAAGGTCTTGTTAAGTAATTTAATACTGAAGGTTTTTGCAGGAAGAAGTTTGTCAAAACAACAACTTTTTATTTCCACGACATGAGAATATTTAGTACTCTTACTATTCTTGAAACAATAAATTTTATTTTCGGCTTGTCGTTCTTGACTTACGATAACTTTTTCACTTCCATTAATAATGAAATATCCACCAGGATCCTTTGGACATTCGTTAAGATCAGAAGCTTGTGTCGAGCAACAAGACGAGCGAACCATAATAGGGATCTTGCCTATTAATACGTTTTTAAGGGTTTTTTCTTGAACAATTTGAGTATTGTCTTGGAATGTAGCAACTTCAATACGAACATCGGCATAGGCATTGGATTGAAAACTAAGATTTCTCATACGTGTTTCGTTGGGGGTGATTTCTTTTGTAATACCATTGTTTTCGTGAAAAATGGGTTTTGAAAATGATGGATTTTCGAAATAAATTTTCAACTCGGTCTCAAAACGTTCCGATTCCGCAAGATAGTTATGATTGATCAAGATAGGATTATATTGTTCTAAAATAATGCGAAAAAGATTCCTCACAAAATCATCATAACTTGAAAGTTGATGCTTTACCAGAAAGGTTTTATCTTGCATCATACATTTCAATAATTCTCTCGAAAGAAGATCATTCATTCTTTTCTGATTCTATAATCAAACTATTATATATAATTCATTTTTTTTTATATATAAAACGATTTCGATCAAAATGTAAACAAAAAATGTTCACACAAGATTTACGATTTGAAATTAAAGAATCCCCCATTTCAAAAGAACCTCGGAACATTATTCTCCAAAACTATTCCGATAATATTTTTATTAAAGCATTGAATGGAAATATCCATTTACATACATCCAAAAATTTACTATCGGAGTTTCAAAATGCGACGTTAGAAGGGTCTCAAGTATCCTATCAAATACAAAAATCGTTCCTTATCAAAAGTGACATTTATGAAATATCCTGCAAGACAAACAACCTTTTCTGTAAAACAGGATTCCTGTGTAGAGTCATTGAAAATCCATTGGTATTACAATGTCATTCTCCCTCTTATCAAGCGATTCTTTTACAGTCTCAACACGGAGGGATTTGTGTAAAATCCCATAAAAATATTATATTGAAATCATCGAATCAAGACATTCTTTTGCAATCGGAACAAGGCAATGTCTCTTTATCTTCTCCTTCGAGCATCAATATTGGTGAACATTATTCAGATAGTGAGACCGTCATTCATAATACCTTACGATTAAAAGGAAAATTTGTGTTTGATGGTGAAGATCCTATCATTGAGAAACAAGTCACCGTCATTAAAAAATATGATCCTATGATCTTCCTACACCCGTCAGAACAAAAAGAATTCGGATTTTATTCCATTCTGGAAGACCAAAAGGTCGGCTTATTATATCTACATGAAAAGCAACAATTCGTTTTATGTAATCATTTTCAACGATGTCCGCGTACAAATCGATCTCAAATCGTAGATCTTTCTTCCTTGGCCATCTCGAATCTGCATTCTTCTTCTATACATGTATCGGGAACATTACAGACCCAAGACGTACATTGTGGATCACTTACCGTTCATAAGTCACTTCTTCTATCCAATACAAACATTGATATATGCCATTATTTTGAAGATATTATTCTCACGACCAACGTAACAACTGAATCATTCAAAGCCAAACCGCATAAAAAGAAATTTCAATTATCATGGATGTCTTACCATTTCGACATTTCTGATCTACAAATGCCGGAATTACATCTTCAAGGAATTCATAGTCGATCGACCTCTATCGCTGGGCGTATGGTGCACCAAATACCTGCCCTTTTTTTCAACGATATTCATTTTCAGTCATCGTTTTCTTGTATATGTCATAATTCTGTTTTATTTGACAATTGCTCTGGCAAATTGATAATTTCATTACAACGTTCGAGTATTCCACAAAAAACTCTTCCCATCTTTTTGACTTTCAAACATTGTCACGATCTTACCGTCTGTATTCAAACAAACGAAATAAATCGTCCTCCTACGGTAGAATTTGTTCTGTCGAATTCATATGAAATTCATTTTGAACTATTATCACTCTCTGAACAATCCACCCCGTCACAACAACGTCCTTCCCAAGAATGGATTTTCCATGCTTCCCATAGTGTTCTTTTTTTACATGACCCAATTTTGGACTCGGTGAACGTCGATACCGACACTCCAGAAACCATGTTTTCGGCCTTTCATCTATATTATACCAATGAGGTTATACCATGTGTGATAAAAGCTACCGAAGAAAACCATAACATTTATCATCTAACAAGGATCGAGCTGTAAATGACATGTATAAACATTCGAAGGGAAAATACAAAATCCATCCGTCAAATTATAATTAATATCGATTGAAGAAAATGGTACGTCTTGGATATAAAATTGATGCTTATTATGGGGGACGGGTACATAAGAATGTTCTCGTTCGAGATAGGATGATAATGCATCACCATCCTCGGTCGATGGTATTTCGATAAAACGAAATATCACAGGTATTGACGTTTTAAACGGATGTTCGGGAACCGTGTACGTGTCATATAAAGTACAATATAAATCATAGGATTCTTTGTCCGACAGGGACGACGATGGTTGTATATGAATGTTTTTGATGTATCCGAAATCACGAAGGATGGGGAACATTGGAGAAGCATAACGGTTTTTTATTTTAATGGTAATATATGGTAAATGAAGTAAATCTTGGGTCGACAATTTGAGCTTCCTTTCTTGATACGGATAGTAAAATCGAGAATTGGAAGACGAACGCAGAAAGGTATAGGGTGTCCACTGCAATTCTGGAATTTCAACTAAAATTAGATCTTCGTTTATCATAGAGAATGATTCGGGGAGGTACACAAAATTTACCTGTAAAAACCAATTCGATTCTTGTATATCTAAATTTAACAGAGGAGATGTATCTTGTGAAACGTTTCGGGTAACGACATCATGCAGTTCCTCAAATTCAAGAATAACATCATTTTCTACTTTAGAAGGACGATGGTGATATTTGGAAGAATGAATCGGTATGCGGCATTCGAAGAGATTTCCAATCATAAAATCGCGATCAATGGAATGAAGAAGCCACGTTCGACGCTGGAGATGATCATGATCGACATTATGGAAAATCGGTTGATCATATGTAATGACGGTTTGCTGGGCATGCGTTGTAGAAGAGGAGGGATACGGCAGATTTTGTGAATCATCTCTTGGATCTTGTAACAAAAGAGATGACGTTGTATAAATGTCCTTGGGATTTTCAAATCGATCAGGAATTAAAGGATTTAATTGTTGGAAATCGATCGGTTCGGGTCTCTTGGGATTGGATTCCTCATGACGTTGTTGTTCCATCATACTGAATCGTGTTTCGACCTCTTCTTTTTTAGGAACTTGTTGAAAGGTATTTAAAATATTCATGATGCATTGTTTATTTAAGGTTTCTAAAGTTGCCTTTTCAGGATCACATGATTCATATAATTGAATCATAGAAGAAAAAATGTGCTCATGCAGTTCCTGCTTGCTTTGTTCATTGAACACATGTTTTTTACTTAATTCAAACGTAATTAACTGACTTAAGATAGTGAAATTTTCTTGAGAAAAATAGGACGTTTTGGATAACGGAGACATTTATGGAATCATAAAATACAGAAACGTTTATTTACAGATGAATGGTCCTATGAACATGGTGTTTCATTTCTTTATCATGGGAAATGATAATCACGGTACGATCGGTAAGATATAAACGAATCAAACGAAGAACGGCATTACGTGTCGTGTCATCTAATGAAGAAGTCGGTTCATCCAAAATCACGATCGGGAAATCTCCGAGAATCGCTTTAATGATCCAAATAATCTGTCGTTGACCTCCTGAAAAATAAGACCCTTGCTTACCTACTTGTTCGTATTGTCTTTTTCGAAAAATAGACGCTAATTTGTTTAAATGTACCGAGTCTAATATCTCTAAAATACGTTCCATATTAAATGAATCCTCGATACCGTATTTAAGGTTTTCTTCTAAAATTCGATTAAACAATTTCGGACTTTGTGGAACGAAGCAAATCAATGATCGTAATTGTGGAATTGAAAGATCTTGGATATCATGTCCACCTATTAGGATATGTCCTCCTCCCTCGGAATTCATGGGGATTAGACGATACATTAAATGAACCAACGTCGATTTCCCCGACCCAATGGGACCTAAAATCAAGACATGCTCACGTGGTGGGATGAGAATGGATATATTATGTATGATTTTAGCATACGATACATTCTTAATGTGTATAGTATAATCTTGAATGTCAATCGGGGTCAATACTTCTTCGTTCTTTGGTACATAGTCTTCCACAAACACGGATTTCATTTTGGTCCATGAATAGATGAATGCATTTGTATCATTCATGAAATTCATCATATTCCCCAGAAGTATGTATGTAATAATAAAAATGGATGTCAAAGAACTAATGGAAATTTCATTCTTTTCATAGAGATAGAAAGAGACATAATTATATCCAACAAATAATAGCATAAACAGAACAGAATAGATTGATCGATAAAAACTGACACAATGAAAACTTTGTACGTGTTGTGTTTCACATCGATCATTGAATGTCTTTAATCGACGGATCTCATCTTTTTCTTTTCGATTGGTGTAAATAGCAATTAAATTAGAAAAGGTATCTTGGATTTCCTCGTACGTATCATCGAATATTTCCTCTCTCTGAAGAGCGACTTTGGAACAGTTTTTAAAAAATAAATAGGAAATATATAGCACGATCGCGAATGATAAGAGTACGACAATCCCTAATTTCCATGAAAGGAAAAAAATATAAATCAAAGTAATCATGGATCCTAAGAAATGAGTAAACACAAATGTTTTGGTCTTAGAAAACAATTCACGGTTGGATTCTGGAAACTTGATCATTTTACTACTTAACTTCCCCAGATCCAATTCTCGATAATCATCTTTATATTTTTGAATAATGATCTCTCCCATATATTGTCTCGCCGAGTTTTGTAAATTCGGTATGAGTCGACTTTCAAACCAATTGACGATACCTTCGATACTTTGGAAAAGGATCCACACACCGATCAGTATATAAAAACTGTGTTGTGCTTGGGTATAATCATTTTTATTGAAATGACCCAGGATTTTTCCGTAAAAATGTGGAACTAAGATTTTTTGGATGGAAGCAACACATATCACCAGAATATAACAAATAATTCTCGTCTTATTTTCATGAAAGAATTTTGCATAGAACGAATGCTTCATTATATACAATCCTTGATAATTATTTTATATATGGATTCTAATTCTTGTACAATAGACGTTCGAATGTTTTCAGGAGCTAATTGTAAATAAACAGGATATAGAAAAGACATAAATTCGTCACATGTCTGTTTACATACACGTGAATCTCGTAGTCGAGATAACCAAAAATTCAATTCTTCTATGTCCACGTGGGGGTAATACTGAGTACAATAATGATGGAGTTTCTGCTTTAATAACACACCACCATCTTTCTTGTCCACATGGGCGTGTGAATGGATTAGGAACAAATACAGTAAAACCATGACAGATATCCATAAAAAAAACGTCCATTGTGTTCGATAGTATAAAAAAAGGAAAAAAACGAATAATAACATAAATAGAAGATTGGTTTTCTGTTATAAGAACACAAAAAAAAAAAGTTAAATGGATCAAGAGTCATTTTATACGAAAAATGCCATTATACCTCAACCACCTATCGAAAATGTCCTTAAAGTAGAAACTTCTTTTTTATTAATTAATAGTCGCGATCGTAATTTATCTGAATATCCATCTTCTTCCTCCTATGTCATACCATTAGAAGATGATTATCGAGATATTTTATCGATCGAACTCTTAAATTATGATGTCCCGAATAACACACCTACGATTTCTTCGTATAATAATGTATTGCATTATAGTATTGAATATCCGAGCTTACATCTTCGGGATGGGAAACAGGTCGTGATTGATTATCATAAACAGATGTTGTCCGAACTCGTTGTTCCCATGGGTAATTATGATATCTCTCCCATGACCGATAATCTGAGTATCATCTTAGAAGAGCTCTTGAACGGATTGCAATTAAGTACCTTTAAGGTGAATTGGAATCATGCGACACAAAAATATACGATTTGTACGGATTTCAGTAACCGTTCCAATCCACAAGACGATTTATGTTTTTTCCAATTATTTTTCAAAGGAACAGATAATCAATATCTTCCTAAAAGTATCGGTAAATTTTTAGGGTTTGCGAAACAAGATATTGATACGTTAGTACAAGGAGTCGTTTATACGAATGGATCTAAACCATGTATATTGTCGGGAATACATTCGTTTTTCGACCAAGAACTATTACCAAACGATTGGGTCTTTATTCAAGAAATTGAAGATCCGTCTAAACGATACCGAGCCCAAGTTGTCGATATTTTAGAAAAGGATGAAGTCCGCCTTGATCGACATTTGACCATTACCAAAGCCATGATGTGGGTAGGACGTTTTGAAAGTAAATGGATTCGAGATATTTATACGAATTCGTATTTGTTATTAAAAGTAAATGACTACGAGATCGTTACAGATCCGTATCGGTCCAATCCTTGTTTTTCCATCATTCCTATTCGAAAATTTAATTTTGAAACACGAGATTCTTTACAATCTGTCAAAATGTTTCGAAATTTGCTACCACGTCTTTCACGATTAGAAATATCGTTTTGGGATGAATATGGAAATTTATATGATTTTCAAGGATTAGATCATGTACTGGTGTTTCGGATTGAATATTATCAACAAAACATGAATTTTGTACGTATGCCAATTGGCTAACTGATTCGAGTCATTGCGTTTTGTACGTTCTGAACGGCGGTGTTATAGGATTCCGAATATAATTGTTTATTCTCAGAATACTGTGCAGTTTGGGAGTTACTTTTACAGTAAATATTCTTGATTTCTGGGTTATCCAGAGCATTATTTTGATCACATACAAGTGAATAGACGGATCCATCAGGACGATAAATAGGTGGTGTATAGGTTAACGGTGGAGCTCGAAGAGAAGCAGGTTTCAAGACAAAGCTGGTTTTTTTGAAATAAGAGAGATAGGTTTGTAGATTTGTATCAATTAACTGAAAATTCATCATAATGAAATGACAACCCGAACGAAATGGAAGGATAGAATCATTGTTAATGGTATATCGTTTCGTCATAAAGTCGTCACTATTATCTCCCTTTCCTGTATTTTTGGGAAAGAGATTATTACATGGAAATACCATGGATAAACGATAACGATTATAATCGATGAAACTTTCACGAGACGGAATGTCTCTTACATCAATCCACGAATAACGCTTACAAAAATATTGGTTCGTAACTCCGTTTGCAATTTCAGAAAGAGACGCATTTAAAGGTTTGGATGGTGATGTAAATAAAAGGATGGTTTTGTTCAATAATTTACAAATAGGAACTGTACCCAGATTGCAAATTTTATAATTATACGAAGCATCTAAAAGAAGGGAACCGTTATAATATTGAAAATAATAAACAATCATCTTTGAAATGGTGTCCATCAGGGATCTTGACACGTTTTTGTGTAGATGAAAATGCAGAAATAAGGGATCCAATGGCGGAGATGGACGATTCGCGTAGTATACGCGGTGAATGATACGAAAACATTGTTCTAATGTCACATAATTGTGTAAGACGGGTTTGTTTGTTTTTTCATTTCGAAGCGTCACAATTGGAATGGTATCCTTCTTAAAATCTTGGGGGAAAATATCAAAATCTAATAAGCGAGCTCCTCCTGTCAATACCACTTCGATCATTTTATCCGAGACATACGAATCGCGTTGTGCATCCACTAAAACAGAACGATAACTGGAACAAATGAAAAAAGAATTCAGAGGAGGGGATTTACCCACCGCACATTCCATTGCCTTGTCGGGATCTAAATCACACGAATCAATGTCCTCAGAAAGAGTATAGTATTTTGAGCATTGACTTATTCTTATACGAGAGATCGAAAACTCTCGATAATAGTTCAAAATCCAAGGAAGTCGTTTTGACAACTGCTCCGTAACTCTTGTATTGAATGCTGTCTTTTGAACAGTGTCACAACCATCGCAAATGATAGGATCGCTACAATTAAAGAATAAATAACCATATAAAAAGACAATGATGGACACAATACCTAATAAAATAGGAGGTGCATGTCTCACCAATGGTTCTGGTAAGGATGTACGTAGCACATATAGAACAAGGTAGATGGCAAAAAGGCAATTTATGAGAATAACTAAAATAACAAAGGGTATGCCTTTGGATAATAAACAAGCAACATACGAGGGACGATAAAAATATAAACTCATGACTAAAAACGATATATATAAACAAAAACTGAATATATACATACCATATCTAAAAAATACCTGTTGATATTCCTCAACATATGCTAATGCTTTGGTATAAAGGAGGTTTTGTTGTTCCATTGAACTTTCTTGTTTGTTTCCCAAGTTTTTTTTTCCAATGGAAAAACAAAAGATATGGGATTGAACAAAAATATATGGGGTCCTTCGTTATGGCTTTTCTTACATACTATCTCCATTAATTACCCTCCACAACCATCTGCTGATCTGAAGAAACAGTATCTTTTATTTTTTAAATCATTGGAATTCATCTTACCATGCAAATCCTGCCGAATCCATTATTCCAATTTTCTCATCAAACATCCAATTGATGATTCATTAGAAAATCAACAACAACTTTTTGATTGGGTACTTAAATTACACAATGAAGTAAATCGTCACAATAAAAAAAGGCCATGGACCCGTATACAGTGTTCTAAATTGTATACATCCTTGTACGCCAACTCTTCAAAATGGTTCTCGTATCCAGTTTATTTTTCTCGCTCTTTTGTGTATGTGATGATCGTGCTTATCGTTCTTCTAATTTCTTTAAATATAAAGTTTATTTTTTTTAAATGAAAAATAAATGGCAGATAACAAACAAGAATTGCTCATGCACTCCCTAACCAATTTTTTCACCATCCATACACATTACAATGATCTTATACCTATCCTAAAAGGTAAAAGCAAAGCATCGTTACGCATCATCGATTGGTTCGTGACCAATTATTCAAAAGATATTAATTTTGTTCATCCAGAAACCAACCAACCGTTCATGATTTATGATCATTATAAATCTCAATTAAGGGCATATTCGAAAAAACAGTTCGATCCTTTCTGTCGACGAACACGGATTAATTTTTATTATACCCCAACCGATAAAATTATTACAACAGTCGGACAATTAAATTTTTTTCGTTGGGCTATTGAGAATAATGTCATCAAATATATTGTGGATAACTTCGATAGTATTGAAAATGCTATGAAACAATATTCCAAAAACAATCGTACCAAAAAAAATATTCACAGGGAAAACAAGAAAAAGTACAAATCTTCCAAACGCAATGTTATGAAATATAATCACTCGGTATTGTTATCCTTCGAATAAAAATATCTTTTTCTTCTGTGTGTAGATTCAGTGAATAATTTGTAATTTTCCCTGTTGGTCATACACAATTTTCGGTTCATTATAAATAATATCTTTTTCATGTTCACGAAAGATGGTAGTAATAAAAGAATAAGTATCGTCGATCTGTTTAAAATGATTGGCACCTGTAATAATAACATTACCACTCTGGAAAATACAAATCGTCACCGCTTTACAGTCTCCGTTGCCATGACCACTACCCTTTCCTTTACATTTCACGGAGCAATGACAGACTCCTTTGGAAACTTGATGTAACGTATTCGCATAATATCGAATCTTAACACCAGGATAGATGTCAGGCTCATACGAACAGATTAACGAATATTTCATTCGAATCAATCGATACATCTCCTCTCTCAGTATACGAAATCCGATACTAAAATCCGTATTGATCATGCAACATCTGGTTTGAGAAAAGGTAAGAAGAGGTGTGACTTCATGCATATACGGTTGCAAATAATGAACAAGTGCGTTTAAAGAAGGAATAATATTGGATTCATGTTGGATCCCCACAATTTTCAATTTACCATTGTTAAAAAGCATACAATTCGCCTTGCATAAAGATCCTGTGTGACTTTTAAATAGCCAAATAATGGTCAATTGATTACGAAAACAGTGCTTTATGTCATTTCGTTCTTCGGCAATAAATGTTTTTTCATACATTACATGTTTATGATCCTCATATCGGTGTATTTTTAATTTGAGAATACCTTCTTCATCTTCTTTTACAGGACGTATATGTTGGAATAAATCATACAACACAATAGGCGCCTTAATATCCAAGAACGATAATACAGTGATCGTTGAGATACGTGGAAGAGACGGACACATTAATGATCTTGTGCTTGTTTCATCCATTCTTATATAAAGATATCTTATCTTTAAATAGATCATTTTTTTAGTAAATCATCTCCATAAAATGCAAAACTCAACGACAACGATTCCTTGGATTGAAAAATATAGACCCTCTTATGTAAATGAAATTGTGGATCATGATTTTCTGATAGGACTTATTCAGAACTTTGTAAAAGAACGACATTTCTTACCAAATCTCTTTTTCTATGGCGCATCGGGAACTGGAAAAACCAGTTTGATTCATAGTATTTGTAAAGATCTTTACCAAGACCACTTTCATCAAATGGTGTTACATATCAACGCATCGGATGAAAAGGGGCTTGACAATGTTTTAAAACATATGCTTCAATTCGCCTCTTCGGTACCTTTGTATTTAACGAGTTATTCGAAAAAGGTTATTATTTTGGATGAAGTGGATATGTTACCCGAACATACCCAACTGGAAGTATTGAATTTGATTGATTTATATGAGAAACATGTTTCGATCTGCTTAATTGGAAATTATCAGTACAAATTGATTCCAGAATTACACCAATATTTTTTAAAATTCTTATTTTCTCCTCTATTATATGAAAATATAAAACCCGTCATTCATCGGATTTGCGAAAAAGAAGGGATTGTACTCACGGAAACTGTCCAACGCACCATTTATGAATACTCGAACGGTGACTTGAGGAAATACATTAATGTTCTTCAATCTCTTTCCATTGATAAAACACAAGAAATTTCTGTTGAAAGAATCGAATCGTTCTTTCCGATCAAAATCGAATCCAAGATCTCTTTCTTGTTTCATAAATTCAATGACATTTTACGAAATGATAAAATCACTAATAAAATTGGGAAAAGTAAATATTGGTTGCAATTCGTTATGGACAGTCTTCGTACAGAACATTTCTCTTCTTTGGTGGAAAACACCATGTGTCATTTACTTTCGATTTTCCCTCTATCCCCAAAACAAATCAATGTACAAAATCTTGTGAAAGATAGCGTCAATTTACTTATCAATTCCAGTACGAATCTGGATCTTGATATTTCAAAGTTTTATTTAGTGAGTATTTGTTTAGAATACCTTACCGCTCTGTAAACCCTACTAAACTCTAACAATTGCTGTTATTCAGTGAAATTTAGTTGGTTCTGTAACCGCCACAGAGGAAGACGGAATAATAGGTTATGAATGACTCATCAGTCCTTTCATTTTGATGTTCTTAGATGCGTTCATGTCTCTCCCTGTTACTACATTACAATGCGAACACTCAAACACTTCTTTTGCTCCCACTTTGTGATTCAAAGTTCCGCAACCTGAACATGTCTTCGTGGTATACTGTTCTGGCACTATAAACACTTTCTTACCCTTTGTATAAGCCTTGTACATCTTCAGTTGGTAGAATTTGAGGTCATTGAAAGCAGTATTAATCGACTTGTTTTTACCTCCTTTGACAATATCATGACTCTCGATACCGCCAAGGTAGATAACATCATTCCTATTGAGTAAATCGTTAATAAAGTCCCACTGTAGTCCATCGACATAAGCAGACTTACGCTTTTCCATCTTATTAAACTGTTTTTTCATTGAGTTTCTTAAGGAGCTGATTATTCTCGATGTGGCTACTGTGAACTGTAGCCAACGTTCGAATACCAAGATCTACCCCCTGTAACCACACCGAGCGTCGTTTTTGGAGGTTTCTCTTTACTTCAACCAGTACGTATACGAAATATTCCCCCTTTTGTCTTACAATATCCACATTGTTTTGAATCTTTAAGTTTGCAATCTTTTTAGCGGTTTTGTTATGAATCTTAAGGTAGCAATTATCTTTGAAGAGTTTTGGAACTATCGTAAAGCCCTTATCTTCTATTGAAATAAGCTTTGGAGTAAGTTCCATGGATTGTCGGAAGTCCTTCTTTCTCTTGAAATGTACATTAAAATGTCGGATATTTCCATTTTTAAGGTTAGCGATACCTGCCTTGACAGCACTACAACACTTCTTCACGGCACAAGCTCGTATGTCCTTTGGTGTCTCCATTTCAAAGGGTTTCACTGATGTGTTTCTCGAGTGTTTAAATCCCTTCATGAACTCTCTTCTTTGACAGTGTATTTTTTTGATGCGATCAGTGAGTTCTTTGATTTCGTCTTTATCTTTCAATGTCTTTTTTTCTTTTCGTAATTCTTCCAATTGACCATCAAAGGCTTTGTACTCCTCAAGATGTTTCTGTGTATTCGTAGTTACCAAAAGGTCTCTTAGACGTTGAAAATTGGCTGGATGACCATTCCTGATATGTTCTACCGTTTTATTATAAACGTATCTTGAAGTGTCTATGCATTGATCAAGCATCGCTTTCTGGCTTTTCGTGGGATAAATCCTGACTTTCAGTGTCTTTAGGTTTACGATTGGTATAGCTTCGTTTTCCCATTTGTCTACAAGAGAAGGCATGGATAATTGCGAGGAGATCATCGGTGAGTTCTTGTTCGTATGAGTTGTCATTTCCAGAATCTCCAAGAACTGTGATTTTGCCACCTGCTTTGTTGACCAACTGTTCGATAAGTTCATAGCCAAATCGACAGAGCCTATCTGTGTGGGCAACTATAACTTCTCCGATATCTCCTCGTAAGCAGGATTCCAAAATGGTTGCAAGGCCTTTTCTTTTGAAATTAATTCCTGAAGCAATATCAGTAATAACTGTATAGCCAGTATATTGGGGTTGCTGGAGGAAGTCAAGCTGTCGAGAAAGGTCGACCACCTGTTTTTTTGTAGACACCCTTGCGTAGATAAAATTCTTCTTCGAAAAAGTGGGCTCTTTAGAAACATTACAATCAGTACTACAGAACTCTTGAATACTTTGAATATCAATTCTTCTTTGTCCGTTAGGTGTTTTGTAGCATTTAATAGTCCCGTCGTCCGCCATCTTCCTGATCGTTTGATGACCCAATCCTGTGAGTCGAGAAGCTTCTCTAATTGGTACAAATTTTTTGATTTCTTTTTTATCATTCATTTGTTAGAATAAATTACTCTGTTACCTTTAAGTCATTTTTATCAATTTTTAATAAATAATATAACTTTATCGAATAACAGTTCCAACCCTACATTCTTCACCCGTGACTTGGTTTAGAACAACACAAAGAATAACGAATTTTACGTGGTCTTTCAGAATAGAGTAATTTCTGGATTTCCTTGACTGTTTCTTCGTCTTTTAAATGATCTCGTAAACAATCTAACACGAATGTCTGATTGAGAGGAATTTTTACATTCGTTTCTTTTAATTGTAATCGTATTTCCGATTTAGTGAGATTGAATTCAGGTATATTGGCATTTTTCATATACACGATAATTGCTTCTGTGATTTTCTTTTTTTCCTCTTTCCGTTCTTTAATGGCTTTGGATAGTTCTTTAATATCATGATGCAATTCTAACCATCGTTTGATGGCGTTTATTGTTTCTTCATCCATTTTGTTGGAAAAAAAAAGTTTTTTTAGGTAGGATAAAACGCATTATTGAATGGATGGTTTCGTCGAATTATTTCCATCAGACATATATGTATGAATATCACTCTGAAGTTGTTTTATCGAAATGTAAAGATCGGTAATCACCACGACAAATACCCACATCAAAACAACTAAAGAAAAAACGACAATCTTCGAGATATTTTCAATGGAATAATTACTAAAATCCATATTTTCTAAAATTAGACCTACAAATACACAAATGATGGCTGTTAACATGATGATTATCATGGTTTGTTGAATATTCATCTCTTTACCGTTCTCCAACAAATTTTTTTTTTTTTGGGGGGGGGGCATGAGAAAGTTATAAAATAACGGTTTCTAACCAAGGATAGGATTCGGAAATGAATGGATTAATCGTTGCCAGTCCCATCAAGATATAAATACATCCCAAACAACGATCCGATTCTCTTGTTCCTCGACAAATTAATTTCTCGATTTCATCTAATACAAGTTGTCTCAGTTTTTGAATATCCTTCTGTTTTTTTACAATATTTACATGAATTTCAAAATTATTTAATTGAGGATTGATATGGAATTTCTGTTCAAGCGTCAATTGCGCTCTGTAATTCCAAATATCTTCGGTCTCCATGTACCATTTCTTCAAGTCGGTCACGTTCAAAGACATGATCCAATCCACATTCGAGTAGTATCCTAATTGATCCATCGTTTGTATTAAGGTAATACAACGAAAGGTCAATGCACGTGTGACACACAGATTTTCGGGAAGGGTGTGGTTGGGAGGAACATTGATAAATAAATCCCATTGTGATAATTTACAATACCTTTTGCGGATACGATGGATCGTTTTCGAGGAAAACATTTCGTTTGTGAAAGGATTTTTGAAATGGTTTTTTTCATAATATAAATAATGCCGTATATCCAAGACATACCATCTATATTTATGAAATACTGTTAAAAAGTAATATGCAGGGATTGTATGTATATCATCCAAAGAAATAGGATCTTCCATATTTTCAGACAAAGACCGATGTACCCAACAAATTCCTTTTTCTTGTATTTGATGTCGAAACCACCATCTCATAATACTATTATAAATCCTTACGGATGCCAGAGATCGTATATTCTCGAGAAAAGACTTTAATAATTGTTTTTTTTTTAACGATACATGGATTTCCTTTTGTATCATCTTGAAACGGGCATCATTATATTTCCATTGTTTCATTTCGGAATAGGTATAGCCTTGTAAGGTGTAATTGGCAGTATTGATATAATTTTGTAAAGTGGTCATTGTTACTTTTAATAATGGAAACTTTTTTTTATATTGTTAATAATACGGTGGATTAACTTTATATAGCAGGAGGTACTATAGAAGAAGATGCCGATTTATAATGCTTTTTCATGAAAGATTGTAGGTTAAAATAAGTAATCACTTCTCCAGGGCCAGGCGTTAGAAGCTTTTTCAGATTATCATCTAAAACAATCACTCGTTTGTTGTTTACATCTTGTAGATTGTGATCTTTGATATACTGAGTCAATTTCTTGGTGACGTCCGTCCTTGCAAGTTCGGTTCCATGCTTGACCCCAAGGAAATCGCAAAGCTGGGGGGAAATGAAACCTGGTTTCGCAAACCCACTCACTTTATTGGTCGAAGGCGTTGTCGTCAATTTCTTACTTTTTTTTTTGTTTTGATTTCTCTCTTTCAAAATATTCTTCTGGAGAATTCGATAATCAGTACAAATCTTTTTCATTTGCTCCATGACACTATTCAATTGACTATTTAGATCCTCCAGTGCAGAAACAAAGACAGATGGGGATGATGAAGTATTGTCAATGATGGCGGAGGTTTCTTCCTTGACGACAACCGAAGAAGATACAGGAGGCGCCGAGACAACTTTCGGTACTGGAATCGACGGTACCTTGATCGGTGTTGCAGGAGCAGTAGTGGTAGGAGCAGTAGCAGAAGTAGTGGTTTTTTTATTTGCTTTGACTGGCATTTTATACTTCTATAAGAAGAACCATGTCTTTAAGTCCTTTTGTGGAAATTTAAAAAAAAAAATCGTATAATCATGGACCAAGCATCGACGTTTTCGTTTTATTCTCAAAAAGTCCCTTTTTCTTTTTTATGTGAAGATTTGGTTTCCTATGATTCCAAAATAGACGACTTTTTTGTAGAAGATTTCATGCAGTGCTATTTTGTTCCCTTTTCGATCAAAACATTATTTAGAACAACCGTTTCCAAACAATATAATTATAAATGGCATGTCCGTCATACACATGTTTCCATGAATTTATCCGTGTTTTGTCAAGACGACTTGATTGAGAAATATGACATATTAAAAATTATCCATTTAATCAACAGTTTTATTGCCACGTTTGTACCTTCTTCGAAAGAAAAGATGTTAAAGCATATTTATCTATTCCCTTCTTCTATCACAAAAAAAATGATCGTACCAAATAAAGATGAAATATGGTCTCCAGATTTGATTAATTCTGGGTACTGTTCTTATTTAAATGGACAAACATGGATCGTTGTTTTTCGATACGAAGAAATGGTTAAAGTTCTTTTCCATGAATTAATTCACGCGTATGCGTTTGATTTTCACGAAGAACCAACGTATGCGATCGAATATGTGCGAACGCATTTTCGAATCTCATTTAATTTTGTCCGTTTTTGTGAAGCCTATGTCGAGTATTGGGCGTTATGTTTACAGAACTATGTCATACATGACTCTAACGTATCCATGAACAAAGAAAAGGAGCATTGTGTACGTCAAATTGCTCGTATTCTACATCATAGTGGTTTTCGAACATGGGAAGAATTTTATAATAAAGACGGTGTTTTTTTATCCACGAATCGTCTATGGAAGCAATCCACTGATTTATTCAGTTATATGGTCGTGAAAGCCGTATTTCTATGGAACAGAAATGTTCAAAAACTCTTTTCGAAGATTTCGTATCTGGATAACCAAATCCCATTTGATCGTTTTTTTACACTTTGTCAGAAGACATGGCAATTACGTAGTTTCGCATCGGCTATCAATAAAAAAATACAGTTTACGGGGAATGCGTTTCGTTTTTCTTGTCATGATATCGATATCGCCAACCCGAACTTATATATGGTTCTATGATATGATCGACAAACGTACATTCAATATCCCCATCGTTCGTGGAATACATAATTTTTTTGATACCCGATTTTTTAATTTTTTCCATGCAGTGAAAACAGGGTCTGGAATTTCTAAAATTGCCATCCGCATCCAATTTCACAACAATCAAACTACACATCCTTCTTTTTTTCAAAGACATTCGATGGAAATCTTTGTTGTTTAAACATGCAACTTCCGCATGGAGAGAAGGAAGAATATGATACTGAGAAATACATTTCGATTTCCCGATGGATTGTAATTTTCTCGATCCTTGGATTAAAAAGCAAATATGGTTATCTCCGTCTCGATAGTAATAATTCAGTACTGAAATCAAAAATCGAAAAAATCTGGGATTATACATATGTTTTTTCTTGATCCTCCGTCATTTTTTTTCTATCATATCTTCCCTTCGCTAAGATCTTTTAATTTACCAACTGCTTTTTCCAGCCCTTTATCTTTTTGGATGGCTCGTAATCCCTGTAGCACAGAATACACAGAGTAAATAAGTAAAAGTAACGTCGCAGATAGACGATCTAATAAAACTTTCATTTTTGCCACTAAATATTGTATAGCAGATCCTACATTATCCATCTTATCTAAGATAAAATTGAAATTATGTCGAAAGAGAGTGGAAACATTTCCAATAATTGAATTCATATCCTCCATCGCACCCCCAGCCATGTCAAAGGATTGACTAAACCCTTTAAAGATAGAAAAGAATGGTTTAAATAAGGTAGGTGACATGGTTTTCATATTCGAATAAGAACAAGAATACATTGTGTCCTCTCCACTGTGACCAAAATACCATGCAAACATCATTATGAAAGGATTGCAACGATACATATTCCAATTATTCATAATGAGATCTCGACTAAGTAAAATCATGATGATCATCGTTACAAAAAGAAAAACTCCCCCGATAAAACATATTTTCATGAGTCCTACAATGAAATTAGGCAGATAAATACAAGCCATTTATTTTTTCATGGATATTTAAAAAATGAATTGCGTTGATTGCGAGGGACAACATAAATTACCATGGGCCATTATCCAAATTCTGTTTTTCATTGGTATTTTTTTGATGATCACCGTCTATATTTGGATCGTTTCCGTTCGATACTATTATAATAACGAAAACCTACAACAATATCGGTGTAATCCCCTGTTTATGCCATTTATTTCTTTATTCAATCCTTCCATTCGAATATCCGATAATTTTAATTATTGCATCGGAAGACAGAACAAAGCCATTTTCAAAGATTTATCCAATCCTATTGTTAACATTTCCAATAAAACACAAGAACAGTTAGATCATATACAACAGACGGTCCAACAAGCCCAGAAATCGACCGCAGTAGTTGCATCGACGGTCACCGATTCAATTACCGATGCATATGATAAATATGATACATCCACCTATGTATTTAAAATTGTCACATTAAAATTAAAAGCTTTTTTTGATAAAATAGGGGCTCTCTTGATGGATATTTATTATTCCATCATTACGTTGTTTGATTTGACCAATGTGATTCTTACCCTGCCCAAACTGGTTATGAATGGTTTATATTTTATTTTCGTTTTATTAGTCACGGCAGCGGCAATTACGTCCTTGATGCTCGTGATTGCGATTACGATTGCGGCGGTGTTTAAAACAGTAGGATTAGGGTATCTTACCATTCCGTATTTATTTCCGATAGGCATTGCATTTTTAAATTTATCAGGTGTCATGACCGTCACCATCATCGCAGGGTTAACTTCTACTTTAGCCTATTTCACAGCAACGTCTGCTATTTATGGACTTGTTGTGGATCCTCTAAAAAAAATGTACGACCAAGCCGACAAAGCCAGTTATTGTTGCTTTTCTCAAAATACACCCATTTTGCTATACAACAATTCAAAACGGTGCATTAAAGACGTCAAAGTAGGCGATTTCTTGAAATATAATGTCCGAGTTTTGGGATGTTTACGTGCAATATCGTATCAAAGAGATTGGTATCTATATGGAGAACATACGTACGTAAGTGCAGAACATTTGGTCTACGAACATTCGTGTTCGATTCCTATCAAAAATTCCACGAAAGCCAAATATGTCGGCGAATATGATTCTATTCGATATTGCTTGGTGACCTCGACCCATTCTTTATATACATCCGATGGTGCATTTTCAGACTTTCAACAATGGAATCACAAAACGGAAGGTGTCAACAATGCACTACGTACATTATCTCTACTGAATAATTTATTATACATTAATCCGTCTTCGATCTTGCAACAATATGAACAGGGAGAATGCGGTTTGGGATTATTTCCAGAAACCTATGTTCTGACCGTGAATGGTTACAAAATGATATCCACTTTGAATTTACATGATGAATTAGAGAGTGATAATTATATTTTGGGTATTTATGAATGTTCTCTCCTTGGTACGTACGGCATTGAATTACAAATAGGTGAGGAAGAGGAGAAAGTGTGGCTTCCCTGTCATCAAATCGTCTATCATGACTCGGTATGGATGAAGGCATATCATATAGATCCTTCTCTAAAAAACAAATGTAATGTCGATATCTGTAAAGGTATTCATTTCATCACATCCAAAGGTCATTTCCAACTTAAACATAATATCATCATTCGGGATTTCACAGAAATCCCCGATCGAGTTATTTAAAAAAAATGATAATCAGTTCGTTTATTGTCATTCAACAAATGGATTTAGATGTATTATCCCAAGAACTCAAAGTTATGATTCATGATTTTTTCCATGATCATTTATCACCATTACGAAAAGAAATTCAAGACCAACAAACGATGATCCATCAAATGATATCCGAAAAGCAAAAACTGATAGAAGATCTTAAACGCATGGAAACACAAAATCAATTATTGACCGACCGATTGATTAAGCAAGAAGAGGAGATTGAATCTTTTACATCCGTATCGGTGATTAAAGCATGGGAAAAAAAGTTACATTCCAAAGAGCGTGATGTGGATAATTGGAAATCGAAGTGCGAGCGATTGGAAAATTATATTTCTTCATTGCATGACTCGAATTATCTCTTAAACGATCAACTGGAAAGATTGCATACGGAATCCTCCGAAAAATGCATGGGTATCTCCGTTTCTGTGCAAACGGAAGAAGATGTTACCCCGTCGATAGGTCCTCTTCGTATCGAATGTTCTACTAAATTCTACAACAAAGAGAAATTCATGTTCATGCGCCAGTATCATTGTTTATATGAGAAAGAAGACGGTGAGAACGATCAATATCGAAGACATAGTTACGTCGACGAAGATGGTGTCTTATTATCGATCGTAGAAGATACACCCTCCGATAATGTAGTAGGAGAAATCAAAAATGGGAAAATTGTTATTTTTCTGTAATGACTCCACAATCCGAAATGACAATGTCTTGTAAAGGTCTATCCTGTAAATCTTTCGATTCCATCTCGATCATCTTGACTACCGAATATCCTTCCATAACGCGTCCAAATACAACATGTTTTCCATCCAAATGAGATGCGTCTTTGGTGGTGAGAATAAAAAATTGTGAGGTGTTTGTATTCGGCCCTCGATTCGCCATACTTAACAATCCTTCTGTATCGTGTTTTAGAATAAAATTTTCGTCTTCGAATTCATTCCCTTCAAAAATTGATTTACCTCCTGTTCCGTCTTTTTGGGTAATATCTCCCGATTGAATCATAAAACCATGTATAATTCTGTGAAAAGGAACATTTTGATATTGTTTGGATTGACAAAGTTGATAGAAATTATAAGACGTTTTGGGCACTGTATCTCGAAAAAGTTCAATGACAATCCTTCCCATGTATTCCGATTTATATTGATTTTTTTTTTCGATGTCCAGATACACGATATAGTTTTCACGAAGAGGGGGTTCTTCTTTTGGAGGTTGGCGAGGAGAAAATAATAATTCGGATAATTCCTTATAAAAAAACAGAATCATCATGAGAACGAAGAATAGAATAAACTTGTAAACCATTTTTGTTTCTTTTTTCCAAAATATTTTTTTTGAAATATACGCTTTACAACGATGTTTTCTTACTATCTATAATTTGAATAAAATAAAACCAACAAAATAATCCGAAAAAGCATTTTGATATGAGATCCAAGATATTATAAGAAATATGTTTCCGCTTGGTGTCTTTTATAAAGTAAACAACACCATATAAACTCCATATGAACACAAAACATGCAAATATGCATTTCATGAAAAACGACGTGGAACCTAAGGCATGATACAGAGAAAGGACGAGTAATGCAAAAAAAGAAAATCCGAGGATCCCTCCTTCGATTTTTTTCGAAGGGGTCATAAATTCTCCTACATAGCCATTGAATAACATCATATAATTCAATAAAATGGGGATCATGAATTGATACCATCGTATTTTGGTGGACGATTGAGACTGGATGAATAGTAACAAACTAATGATCAAAAGAGGTGTTGTCACCATCCAATCTAAATATCTTAATTTCATGATGTCTCGTTCCGTATCCGCATCTGGGAAATCGTCCTTGTCTTTTAATTTGGAAAGAATGATACTATAGACATACCCCGCTATGAACCCCACCGCAGTTTCTACATTAAGAATATGACGTATATAATCATGGGGAGTCGTTAGTGCTTCTAAAATAGTAATAAAGGAAGATCCGAATAAAATAAGAAAGGTCATAAAAAACGAAGTTCGTATCATGGTATTAAACAAGAATGATAAAAAAAAAATGTTGCATGTAATATTATGTCGAAACAAACATATCCATCACTTAAACAAAATCAACGACAAATTGTGGAATCTTTAGTTAAGAACTGTTCCCAAAATAAAGGAATTCTTTTATTTCATTTAATGGGTACTGGGAAAACCAAAACGGCCATTGCATGGTCGAAAAATTTCAAAACGAATTGTGTGATTATAGTACCTGATATTTTAACCTCGGATTGGCAACGAGAAATCGAATTATATACACGAGTGCATCAAACAAATGTGAAGATAATATCCACCAGGAAACAATCTTTCCGTACACAGAGTAACAGGAGTAGTGCCCATATACACAGTAACAGGAGTACCCGTACACGCAATGAAGCCTCTTATGTGATGAAAACATATACGATCTATCCTCATGAATACTTTTTCAATCATTTTGAGTCTATTGATTTACAGGGGAAAAACGTCATCATCGACGAAGCTCAAATGATATGTCCGTGGTATACACAACATTCTCAAAAGTCTCAGATCTTTTCTTGTCTCCAAAAATCAAAACGACTGGTACTTCTTTCAGGAACTCCTTTTATGTACGAACGTCATGATATATGTACATTGGTGAATCTTGTTAAACCAGAAGATTCTGAAAAATTACCCATGTCCGATAAAGATTTTATTGAAAAATATATAAAAAAGGACACTACATTTACAAAATACGTGAACCAAGTTCAACAATTTTTCACAATCTTCGGAACTCCTGTACTGGGTTTTATGCAAACGGCGTTTGGATTTATTCTAAAACCTGCATGGAAAACGACTTCCATTTCTGCGTTTGTAAGCAGTCTTGTCGCAAATCGATTATATCTTGCTGTGATTTTCATTGTTCTTATTTTGAATATGATTATACGATTTATCACCATTGACAAGAAATATTTATACACAAGTGCTCGTTTAGATATGGAGAAATTTAGTGAAGATATTATGTGTTACGTCGATTTTTATGATATTGGAAAACATGAACAAGAAGATTACCCTTCTTTTACGGAAGAAACGGTCGTCCATAAATATTCTGCCTACCAACAATTTTTATTACTGCATTTACTGCATCAAGAAAGATCGACATTCGAAATGTTACGTATTTTGATCGATAATCCCCATTTGGAGAAAAAAGACGTTGATCATGCATGGTCATTGGTTATCGGAGATCCATCCAAAGCGACAGAGCATATTTTGAACTACGGTCGAAATATTGGTAATCTTTCAGAGTCTCCCTCATATCCTGAAAAATTTATGAATATTTATGATAAATTTATCGCTCCAAATGAAAGTCGTAACATGATAATAAAAGAATGCTCTTTTATTCGAATTTTCGTCATGCTGGATGTGAACGATTTGTGGAATTTTTAAGTGGAAAAAATTTGGATTGTGTGTATTATAAAAAATCACTATCCAACGAGGACAAAAAAAAAGCGAAAACAAAACGATATATTGTCATTGATGAAGATTCCCAAGCAGGTGTTGATTTCCAACAAATAGAGGAATTACATGTATTAGATCCTCCATTATCGTATGCATCGTATTTACAAATCATTTATCGCGCCATTCGATACCGATCCCATGCATCATTGTCATCCGAGAGACAGAATGTAAAAATTTACAACCACCAATGCATCGTTACATATTGTCCTGATATTCAAATTCGAAATTTGAAGGAATGTTTATTTCATGCATGGGATATTGTTGAACATAACATTCCTTATTTGAAGCTTTCTTATAAACAATGGTTGAAATCAAAAATGAAAGATAATATTCTTTGGTTATTAAACCGTACTGGATCCAGTGAGTTCACCGAATTCACGTCTCCTGATTTAATGGTATCCAAGAAATTGGCAATGTTTCGTCAGGATTATGCGGATATGAAAAATGTGTTTGTCAAAATGAACCTTTCATCACAAGTATTCGAGTGTTGTAAGGGACATAACACTGCTGTATGTACTATCCATGAATTGAATCCAGAAAATAATGAAAAAAATTGTTCTATCGATTAGGAATATAAACAGATTTTTTTTGTTTAAACTACCAATGATAACAACCGAAGAACTTTTCGTGGTAAAACGCAATGGAAAAAAAGAGAACGTATCATTTGACAAAGTGCTGAATCGACTTCGCGCCTTGTGCAATGATAAACAACTCACTCCACTTAAAATTGATAGTACGGTGGTTGCACAAAAAGTATGCTCTCAAATTTATCCAGGTGTGACTACCACGGAATTAGATTCCTTTGCGGCTCAACTATGCGCATCCATGGTAACGACCAATACAGAATACGAAGCCTTGGCGTCTCGTATCGTTATCTCGAACCATCATAAAAACACATCGTCTTCTTTGTTGGCAACGTATGATATGTTGCACAATCATGGGTTGATTCGATCGGAGATATGGGAAATCGTACATACGAACGTTGATGTTTTACAAAAAGAGTTACAATACCATCGCGATTATTTGTTAACGTATTTCGGATTCAAGACGTTGGAGAAAAGCTATCTCTTGAAAATCAAGGACAAAATCGTAGAAAGACCACAGCATCTATGGTTACGTGTAAGTCTCGGAATCTACGGAAAGGATATTAGCAATGTTATACGTTGTTACCATGAATTATCGAATCTTTATTATACACATGCTACACCAACGCTTTTTAATAGTGGCACACCTATGAACCAATTGGCGTCTTGTTTCTTAATGGGAATGAAAGATGACAGTATTCTCGGTATCTACGAAACGTTACAGCATTGTGCGCTTATTTCGAAGTATTCAGGAGGAATTGGATTACATATTCATGATATTCGTGGTATCGATTCCTGTATCAAGGGGACGAATGGTAAATCCAATGGAATTATCCCCATGTTAAAAGTATTCAATGACACGGCACGTTATGTCGATCAAGGAGGGGGTAAACGAAATGGATCCTTTGCAATGTATATTGAACCATGGCATTGTGATATTTTTGAATTTCTACAGCTACGAAAAAATCATGGAGATGAAAATGCACGAGCGAGGGATTTGTTTTATGCTCTTTGGATTCCTGATCTATTTATGAAACGAGTCCAAGAAGGAGGTTTGTGGTCTTTGATGTCTCCCGATGAATGTCCGAATCTTTCTAATGTATGGGGGAGTGAGTTTGAAACGTTATACGAACGATATGAGAACGAAAAAAAATATAGAAAACAAGTCCCCGCCATCGATTTATGGAGTCAGATTCTTATTGCCCAGATTGAAACGGGTACGCCTTACCTTTTATATAAAGATGCCTGCAATCGAAAAAGTAACCAACAAAACTTGGGTACCATTCGTTCGAGTAATTTATGTACCGAAATTATTCAATATTCGGATGGTCAACAATATGGGGTCTGTAATTTAGCGAGTATCAATTTATCTCGGATGATAAAAGAACCGTGTCTGTGTGATGACATTGTAATGGAATCCAATCCTGATACCATTATAAGTCGATTGTGTAAATCATTTATTGAACAGTATGGTGGTGTGTATCGACAAATCTGTATTGCACAGTCAGGAGATGAAGTTCCTAAAATATACGTGAATGGAACGTATATCGGAGGGTACAAGGAATTAATCTCGTTTTATCGCCCTTCCATTGATTTCGAATTGCTCGGACAAACCACGAGACATTTAGTGAGAAATTTGAATGCCATTATCGATACGAATTTTTATCCATTAGAAGAAACGAGAAGAAGTAACTTGTCTCATAGACCTATCGGGATCGGCGTTCAAGGGTTTGCCGATTTACTCTTGAAATGTCGTATTTCCTTTACGGACAAAGAAGCATTCTCTTTCAATGAAGAAATCTTTGCATGCATGTACTATCACGCACTCTCCGAGTCGTGTGAAATCGCCAAAGAACGAAAGCAAGCATTACAATTACATCATATCCGCCGTAATGAATATGATTCAATCATCCCTTTAGAATCACAGTATTGTGGAGCGTATAGTTCGTTTATAGGAAGTCCTATGTATCAAGGAAAATTTCAATTCGATTTATGGGAAGATAATTTTTCGCCTTCTAATGCATATCCTTGGCATCGACTCAAAGAAGAAATTAGTCAACATGGAATTCGCAATAGTTTACTGATTGCTCCGATGCCTACGGCATCGACCTCTCAGATATTAGGTAACCATGAATGTTTTGAACCGATCCATTCGAATATTTACCTACGCAGGACCTTGGCAGGAGAATTCATTCAAATGAACAAATATCTAATGAAGGATTTAATGGATTTAAAACTATGGAATATGGATATCAAAAACTCCATTTTGTTACATGATGGAAGTGTGCAACATTTGTCATGGTTGCCTCAAGAATTAAAAGAAATATATAAAACGGTTTGGGAGATTCCCCCGAAAACATTGATTGATATGGCCATTCGCCGTGGACATTATATTTGTCAATCTCAAAGTATGAATTTGTTCATAAATCAACCCACCATACAACGTCTAACCAATATGCATTTCTATACATGGAAACATGGACTTAAAACTGGAATCTATTATTTAAGAACACAATCCGCATCCAAAGCGCAACCAGTGACCATCGAAACTGACACATGTATTAATTGTAGTGCGTAAAAATAAAGAGATTGTAATTCTCTGTTTTAACCAAAAAAAATGTTTTTCTGGGAACCAGCTTATGAATCTTGGATAAGTCTTTTTTATAATACAATGATTCACACACGAAGGGGGAATTGTTTTATATTTAACCCCTCTTATCGATATAGTTCGTCACAACATCTTCAAATAGAATATGAAAAAATGGAATATGATCGATCGGAAATAGATTTCGGATTTATTTTTCCCATTTCTTCCATCAGTACAACCTGTTTACGGATACGATATCAATTTACAGGATCTCCTTTGAAATTAAAATACCATTGGTCAAATCATGAACAGATTCAACACATTGTTCAATTGGACAATCTCCATAATTTTGTGGATATTACGATACCTTTTGAAGCCACATCCTCTTCCTTAAAAGGATCGTCATCAATGGTTTCTTTATTTTTCACCATGGTCATCGATGAAACCACACCCCAACTTTCTTCCTTCGTGTTAGATATACTTGATGGTTTTTTTTTAACCAAAGACCATTTTTACTTACAAACGGGTATTCTCGATACATTATTTACACATACGGTACCAATTGTTTTCGAAATAAAGGATGAGAAAGACTCTTTGTTAAATGGTTATTGTACAGAGATTACATTTCAAGGATCGTATTCTTTATCATCGTCCTACAATGAGTACATCCATGTGAATTTACTGTTACATATAAACGATGGTCAATATCGATATAATGCGTTTCATATCATAGATCCATCCAAATCCGAGGTAACCAATATTGAATTTTCGATACAATGTTTTCTTGAATTAAAAGAAGTAAAAAGTTTTTCTGTATCATATAATAGTTTTCCTCCTGTTTTATCTACATTATTCCTTCATTCATGTGTTTTTCTGCCTTCCGCCAATATCCCATGTGATTTGCGAGAGCTTTCGAGTTTTACAAGAGATATCTCGCATACGTTAGAATCTTTTCAAGCGACCATACGTACGAAAAAAGGGTTACAAGGGCCTCCTGGTGAAATCGGACCGCAGGGTATACAAGGTGAAATGGGCCCACCTGGACCCATGGGACCAATGGGATTACCAGGACCCGTAGGTCCTTTCGGTGAAAGAGGTCCTCCTGGAGAAAGAGGTCCAATCGGTCCACCGGGAATTCAAGGATTTAAAGGAGAGCTTGGACCAAAAGGAGATCAGGGACCTATAGGACATCAAGGACCCATAGGTCCATCGGGACCACGGGGAGAAAAGGGAGAACGTGGAGAAAAAGGAGAACGCGGACCCATTGGACCTCAAGGACTTACCGGAGAGATGGGACCGATGGGAGAACGTGGAGAAAAAGGAGAACACGGACCCATTGGACCTCAAGGACTTACCGGAGAGATGGGACCCATGGGAGAACGTGGAGAAAAAGGAGAACGTGGACCCATTGGACCACAAGGACTTAAAGGTGATATGGGTGTACAAGGAATCCAAGGCTTTAAAGGAGAACGTGGACCACAAGGAGAAATGGGACCACAAGGTCCACCTGGTCCACATGGTGAAAAAGGTGAAAAAGGAGAACCTGGAATGAGGGGTATAACAGGTTTACAAGGTGAAAGAGGACCTCGTGGTTTCACAGGAGATATCGGCCCCAAAGGAGACTGTGGAGAAAAAGGAGAAAGAGGATTTCGTGGAGTTCCCGGAGAAATCGGTCCCCGTGGAGAAAAAGGAGATCGCGGAGACATTGGACCACGTGGAGAAAAAGGAGAAAAGGGAGAAAAAGGGGATCGTGGAGATAATGGTCCCATGGGGAATAAAGGAGAGCGTGGAGATGTCGGACCTCGTGGAGAACGGGGCGATGTAGGTCCACGTGGAGAAAAGGGAGAAAAAGGTGAACAAGGAGAAATGGGTCCTAAAGGTGATCAAGGTGATATTGGCCCGAAAGGAGATCGAGGAGAAAGAGGAGAACGAGGTGATTGTGGCATACGAGGAGAACGAGGAGAACGAGGACTCAAAGGAGATCGTGGTGAACCTGGCATGAAAGGAGATCGTGGCGAGCCTGGCATGAAAGGAGATAAAGGAGAGATTGGTCCGCCTGGAGAAAGAGGACCGATTGGACTTAAAGGGGATACAGGAATGCAAGGAATTCCAGGAGAACGCGGTGACTGTGGCTTACGAGGAGAAAAAGGAGATAAAGGCGAAAAAGGGGAGAAAGGAGATTGTGGCATGCGTGGAGAAAAAGGCGACAAAGGGGAGAAAGGAGATTGTGGCATGCGTGGAGATATTGGCCCCAAAGGTGAGAAAGGAGATGTTGCTCTGATTACGCGAACTTTTTCGAATTTCAAAGAGATGATGAATGTCGTGGATAAAGATTTATCCGTCCCTTCGTATTATCTCATTGATAATAAAAATAATATCGACCATGGTTCTCTTTACATTAATTATGGATATACATTATGGAATGTTATAGTACAAATTTCAGACATAGAAGATAATGATGACGATCGTATAAAAAAAAAAATAGATTCTCACGTCAGAGACGAGCATATTTTACTAATCACATTCCAAAAATTGAATGAAGATTTAATCAATCTTGTTTTTCGAGCGTATCACGAATCCTCTAAAATAAAATTTATCACGTCACTCGTCGAGTCGTCACAATTTGTTATGATAAATGAATTAAAGATACATGATTCCGTACATAAAATACATTCTTTAGTAGGACCTCGCGGAGCAAAAGGGCATGCGTTCTGTTCTATTGATATTCACCATATAGGTACTTGTACTAAACGTATGGAAATGAAAAACATTAAAAAATCCACTCTATTTTACCAGACCGATAGTACCACCGATTCTATTGCAGGACTTTATTTTTTTAATCATCGAAAAGAATGGATGTTGATTGAAGAATCATCTCATCCATCAGTCAATGCATATTTACATACGATTCCCGATACAATTCGAAAAATGGAAATGGAAATGGAACGCAATACAGAAAAAATTCAGTATTTAGAAAAACGTTTGGAAGACATGATTCGTCATCTCTCCTATTAGTTAAAAGTCTTGGTGAATTCCTGTAAATAAATAATACAACTCTTTCTGCAATTGTGATTTTAATTTTAATTTCCGTTTCCCGTCGGTCGTCTCGATGGTAATATGATATTTATCACATAATACTTGTAATTCTTTGATTTTCAATTTCTTTAATGATCTTTTTGTTTCGGTCGCATCCAAGTCTTTCCATTCTGTCGTGTCTTTCGAAAAAGACGAGTTCGTACTCCCTCCTCCCAGTACATTTAAAATACGTTCCACATCTTGGGTTTTGAATATGTGTTGTTTTGAATCAATATGTAAGATTCCAGACCAACTATTCCCATCCCGATAAAGAAATATATTGTCTCGAGAAGAATCGATTCTTTTAAAAGAGCATTGGATAGCAGAAGGCGTTTTGGATAAAATGTATATATTTAACTCTAAAAAATCTTGGAGATAGTGAAGAATCGATTCGTGTTGACAAGAATCCAAGTCAATGTAAATGTTCATTCTGTTTTTATTATATTCTAATAAACCGTATCGTTTTTTTTCGTAAAAACTATCCAAGTTCTCTCTCAATTTTAATTTAAAATCGCGTATCGCTTGATAACGCTCGAATTCGGTATTCAAAATAATTGACGGATCCATAATCGATGTCACTGCGCACCAAAATCCGTCGACAAAAAGACAAATATAATAAGAATCGCCTAAAACTTGCTTCAAAGTATCAGGCACATTTGTAATTTTATTCCACGCACATGAATAAACGTTGGGTGTTTCGGATAATAACGTTACAGAGGACGGTTGTAGAGGAAGATCTGGATTTAAAGGAAATGATTCGTTTTCAAAGCAAGGTGTAATCGGTTTACTTAATATGTAATTTTGTTGTTCCCATTTGCGATTGGAATTGATATGCAATGGTTTATAAGGAACGTGACGTAGTCGTTTTTTTATATTATGAAGTGATAACATTGTATAAAGATAAGGGATATATAATGGAATGTTTATTAATAAGTATTCTCCTGTTTAAATCGAAGTTGTTTATTAATATATTTCATGATGTCAATTTTTTCATGATTATAAGGACGAATATATTTAATAGCGTCTTTTAGACGGAACCATTGAATGTTTCCGATTTCTCTTAACTGAGATTCGTCCAAGGAATCAACACAAATACATGGTTGTACACTGTCCATCATTTTCGCAACATAATAAACGTGTCTGTACGATTTACCGTCCGTACCCATAAAAATTTCTTCAATGGGAGACAGTGATTCATTAATAACATACTCGTTTTCGGAAATATTCGTTTCCTCTTTACATTCTCTTTGTGCACAGTGAAGAATGGTTTCATTCACCTCTTTTTTTCCTTTGGGAAATCCCCATTCCGGTAATTCCCATAGTTTAGGAAGTGTGTCTTCTATTTTAACGATCATCGGAAATATTTTCGTGAATTTCTCCTCGGATTTTTTAAAATATTTTAATTGCTTGGGGGTAATGGTGTCTTGATACCACATCGTTTTCCATAAAACATCAAAGGATTGCGTTGTTATATTTGATCGTTCTTGCACCGTCATTTCACTTATCAATCGTTCAATATCCGTTATATTAGTCTCATCATAAGAACCTCGAATTAACTCGACATAACCAAATGTATGTCGTCTCTGAACTAATAAAAATTCAATCTCAGTTAATACCGAACATTCGCGATAAAGTATCATCCCGTAACTATTCAAAGGAGATGTACAGTGTTTATAGAGATGACCATATTCGTCACAATTGATACATTTTTTTTTCATCATTGTTCATACAATAAAAAAAATATTTTTATATTGCTCTTAGTTTTTCTGTATTTTCTTAGGAGCTAAGCAAAAACGAATCTCTCCTAAAGAACCAATTTGATACACGATGATTAATGGATAATCGTTCTCGATGTACATTTGAATGGAATTACATAAATTAGTGCATTTCGTAAAAAGAACTAAATGTTTTAGTGAAAAAACACCCTGTACAATTTTGCCTTCATCTTTCTTTTCGATATATAAAATACCGTCATTTGTGGAAGATTCTTCCATCACGGTTTCTTGTTGAGCAAAATCTCCTTGACATGTAAAAATTAAACGATTTCCAACACTCTTGATTTCCATCAAATTGGTCAAATTACTCATATCACGACATATTTTTTGGAAGTCCGACGATGGGATATTCAATACAGATGAAAAACGAACAGGTGGAATGGTGATCTCTTCTTCGTCTAAATCTAACAGGTTTAATTTGAAGGTAGACACTGTGTTTTTCTCACCATTCTCAATACGAATACCTAATCGACTGATATCGTTTCTCTCAATGAAAAGAGACAATGTCTCGTTGTTGTTCATTCCCTTGATCAATTTAAAGAAATATAACATGTTCAAACCAACGACAATTTTATCTTCACATTGATAATATTCGAATTGATGTGCATCTAATTTACAATGGACAAGAACTGTATGTGAAATATCCATGGTAATAATCTTAATCCCCTTGGAATTGAATTCAATGTTAGTGTCTGGTAAAATTTCTTTCAAAGCTTCTATCAATACACGAAAAATAGAAGATTGTACGGTTTTTAACTCAAAGATATACGCGGATGGAGAATGCATCTTTTAAATTTTTAAATATCTACTATTATTTAAATATGTTTCGACAAAAGAGCTACCGAATAAGAAAGACAATGTCGGAAAATCGAAAAATCCAAATAAATACTCAAATCTAAAATAGAATAAACGGTAGACTCTTTTGAAATCTCGTCCAGAAACGTTTTTAGCGAAAGAGGTATCAATCGCTCCATCTCGATATTGGTTATATTCTCGTGAAAATGAAAAGGAGTTTCATTGTATAAATCATAGAACTGAAGAATATATTCCAATAATTGCTTTTCATACTTTTCAAGAGGGAACCAGTCTTCCTTCGAGATAACAATCCCTTTGTCGTAAAAAGCTTTGAGCAAAGCAGAATGTTCCACATATCGCATCGGTAATTCCATGTTTCCATCCTTGCAAGAAATAATAATTCGCTCCTCGATAAGTCTCCTTCTTTCTAAAAACAGACATTCGACGCGGGTTTGTAAATCAGGCACTTTTCGACGTATAAACGTGTCATTATTGGGATGTAAACATACTAAAAACATTCCAGATATATGAATATCATAACATTTCTCTAAAATATATTTATAGAAATTCAACTGTAGACTGTAATGCCAGAAATTGGTATCTGGAATATCATTCAACAAATGTAACCCTTTTTGGTATTTATTATCTTCTTTCAATTCTTCGACTCGTTTCCAGTCATAGATATAAAATTCTTTCGTGCTGGAATTTTGATAAACCATATCAATACTCCCGGCGATTCGTACCGATTCGTCGTATACCAACCATTCTGTACGGTACGCTTGCAATCCTTCCTTCTGGATCATAGAATGAAAATCCATGAATAATTGGTATTCTTTTGTGGATGTCATTGTAGAAGAACACGGGATGTTATTGTAAAAATCTTCAATTGATTTATGCATCATTGTGCCTGCTTCACATGATTTATTTTTCTTCTCTTCCCATTCTTGTTGAATTGCCTCTTTGGTTTTCCCAAAATATTTAGAAGAAGTCCATCTGGAACTCGTCATCATTTTATCAATCACTTCATCACTATTAAAAACAGGAAAACATGTATGGACAAACGTCGTAACTGAAATATAATCCTTGGAGGAATGAACCGTGTATTCATGGTTTTCATCTTGAAAAGAAACGAAACGATCTCTTGGATGGCAATTCTTGTCTTGGAGAAGCATACCTACATCATATACATGGATTCATTTTTATATAGTTTTTTAAGTGAATATAGTAATTGATGTTGTAATGTCGGAAATTCGTAATGCTATGATGTTGAACCATCCATTTACAAAAGGATTCATAGGAATAGTCTCCGTGAGCAACAGAGTCGTTGATAAAATGATTCACATATTTATAAAACGTCGAACCAATAATATCTCCTTTATATAAAACATAATTTCCGTTTCGTACGAATTGAAACTTCTCATTAATACATGCCTTTAATTCTGTGAATGACATGAGATTCGGAGGGAAATGATGTAATTTCAAGAATTCACAAAAATCTTTCACAATTTCATTGAATAATAAAACATGCCGACTCCCGTTGTCTTTAAATAAATTGCTATCCATATAATAATCAAAAAAATGGAATCTTGATGTAAAAAGACGGAAAAAATTAACGGGGGATACTTGCGAGGATTTATAATTTTCGATATGATTTTTCGTTATAAAACAACACGACAAAAGAAAGATTTCTATTTTTTGATTGACATACCTCCAAATATCATTGAATTGTTCATTTGGAATGGATGGGAAATACAGATACCGCAGATTCGATAATGGATATTTCAAATTATATTCCAAACGGATATCATCTAACAAATAGCCTGTTTTAACACGGAACATGCGATAAATAAACGAGGATATTTTCTGTATTACAGACGGAACATTATTTCCCATCCATAAATGGATATCATCGCTATTTTGAATTAGGTGTTGTTTTTTATTATTCAAAATAATGTCTCCAATGATCGTCATAAAATAAAAAACAGACTCTCTATCCATAAAAAGTTTTTCAATAATTTCAAATTGTGTATGAACAATACATCGTGATGGAACCCAATTGAAAATTACATTCTCTTTAATTTTCTGACGTAATGTTTTTAAAATATAAATTTTATGTTTGTTTAACGACGGAGGAATAAATTCTTTTAATTTAAATAATATTTTATCAGAAGGAATAAGAGAAAAATAATTAAAATTGATGATTTCATAAAAAGCATTGATATACGGATTGTAGAAATATCGATTACATTCTTGATTGTAAATTTTACAAATGAGTTCGTCTAATTCAAAATGAAGAGTTCTTTTAAGTTCAATCGAT
>Ga0214917_10000045_pt1 | contig 132273 bp, 228 predicted proteins | sample LL_1208_BB_MetaG_FD_177983 | JGI IMG/M metagenome (GOLD analysis project Ga0214917, IMG submission 177983) | Freshwater microbial communities from Lake Lanier, Atlanta, Georgia, United States - LL_1208_BB | ecosystem: Environmental > Aquatic > Freshwater > Lake | place: USA: Georgia...
TTGAGCCTGTAGAGAATAAATTGTTAGACAAACTTGAGCCTGTAGAGAATAAATTGTTAGACAAACTTGAGCCTGTAGAGAATAAATTGTTAGACAAACTTGAGCCTGTAGAGAATAAATTGTTAGACAAACTTGAGCCTGTAGAGAAAAGATTATTTATTGTGCTAAAATTATTAATTAAATATCCGCTTAATGAATTTATTTTTATTATTAACTGCTCTCCAGTACTTGCAAGCTCTAAATCTGTGGCGTAATTATTATTTAAATCATTTATAGTATTTTGTAATACTCCACTTACATAAGAAATATTTGAATTAAGATTAGATCCAGTTAAATATAAATTAGAATTTAATGTATTTATTTGTAATTGAAAATATCCACTATTTCCTGAGATATAAATTGTATCAAAATTATTATCTAGTATAGATATGCCGTCTTTTCCAGATAAATATAAAAAAGAACCAGTTAAATTATTTATTTTTGAATTTTGGCCCATTGGACCCCTAGGGCCTTCTGGTCCAGCTATAAAAACGCTAGCGTTTATTGATTGAGTAGGTGAACTAACATCAACAGATATAGGATCTGGCAAATTAACATCAACATTAATGTCTGCCATATATTTATCTCGTTACTTCTGGTAAAATTGAAAATTTTCCTCGCATTAATTTAATACTATTTCCAGTAGTAATACCTGATGGATATCTTTCAATATCATAGATATGATCTCCGACGGGTATATCGTCAGATATATAAGAATTGATATTAATTCTTGCAATTCCACTTATTCCACTGGTAATTAATGGATTCAAATCCAATAAAACTCCAGACCATCCATAGCTTGGGCGAACCTGACCTCTTATTTCATAACCATCTAAATTAATTGCGTGTCCAGAACTATCTTTTACATTTAAAACTAGCTGTATATAATCGCCTTGATACCCAGTAATATTATAATGCGTGGCCATATAAATTATTACACGATATATATCTAAAATGATTTAAATCGTGCGAATAATTTAAAAGATTTTTTAAAAAAATTATCTACCTTCAGATAAAATATCTTTTGCTGTTTTTGATATACTATTGTTTTTTACAATTGGCCTTTGTTTAAATTGAGAAGAAAATTTTTTAAATTCTAATTTAAGTCTTTTAATTAAACTATTTCTATCATCCACAGGAACAAGTCCAATCTTTATAGCGTGAGCTTGTAGATCACTTTTATTTAAATTATTTAAATAATCATCATACTTTTCTAGATCAAGAGTTCCATATTTAGACAAACCATCATTACCCCATACTTGGTCTAATGTTATTGGTTTTTCTATTTTACCATGAGCTTGATGTAAATTATCTAATTTTGATTTTTTTGGCATATTTTCTCCTATTATTTATTATAATGAAAAATAGTAATTTAGTCTAAAAAAAAGAAGACCCCTCAAACTTAATTGAGGGGTCCCCTTAATTTTAATTTACTAATCTTTAGTAAATATTGACGCCAGCGATTGCACGAGCATCAATACAAGCGCGACCTTCTTCAAGGAATCCATAAAAACCAATCTTGTCTGCGCGAGCCAAGAATTGATCGTCTGGAATGGCGGTGAATGTTCCACCGGACTCTGCTTGACGAGCTACTGGACGAACAAAAGCGTCTTTTGTTAAATCCAAGCCAATAATAAGTTCATTATTAGCGGCATCCCAGTTGGTGCTGTAGAATTCGCTGAACAATGTTTGATATTTTTGACCTTTTCCAAGCTCAATTAGATCATGGATGGTTACTCCATAAATCTCTTGAGTGCCTGCGCCGCGATAAATTTCTTCGCGAACACCGGCTGGAAGATCTGTACTTTCATTAGTTACAGGATTGTAAGCAAAAGAACGAATGTCTTGCTTGACTTCTGGACTAACGAATAGATCTGTTAGGCTATAAGCATCTGTTGTAGAACCACCAGCATAAGAAGTATTCTTTCTTTTCATTGCGGTGATTAGTCTATTTAGATGAGTTAAAGTAAATGCAACTGTTGTTTCATTTACGCCAACTACATTACCACTTTCAGCTAAAGCTTTTAGAAGAACAGCCCAAGCATTACGCTCTTGTTTTACAAGAACTTCATTGCTCATGCGTTCTACTGCTTTACTGACTACATCCAAACGACCACGGCGAGCATAGCGTTTTAGGAAACTTACTGCGCTATCTAAACGATATGTAGAGACTTTCATTTCACTGAAACCTTCTACTGCAGAAGTTGGAAGACCACCTGCTACGCTTTGACTCCAAGTTGTAACATAGCCTTGACCTTCATTATAAAGATCTAGAGGGATAGATGGACTATCATCTTCATCAAAAGGAAGATCTGTGTAAACAGCGGAGGCTGTTGAAGCTTGCATTAGTACTTTATTGACTACTGGGCCAATAAAAGCTGCAAAAGCTTCAGATGCTTCTTTAGCAACAGATGCTTCACGACTTCCCATGGCTTTTACAAGCTCGATTTGTTCTGGGGTATTTTTTAATCTTAATTTCATTTTAAATTTTCTCCTTTATAAGATTATAGCTCAATTTTGAGAAGAGCGACGTTTTGAACAGCTGTGCTTAGCCATCTGCCAACTTTAACTGCTCCACCTGCTGGTAGAACGGCTGCGGAAGCTAATTCGCCATCTGTAGCGCCTACGTAAGCTACGTGACCGGCTGTAGCATTTGTTCCACTGTACATAACAAGTCCTTTTGTAAGAACTGGTACAGCTTGACCACTTACTACTACGCCCATCTCTGCTGCTTTACGTGGATTGAAAACTAGTTTTTCACCATTTTCGTCAGTTTCACGGACATCCATGAGGGTTAGTCCTAGAACAGCTTCGCCAGAAGCGGCTACTGCTACTTTAGCGGAAACGCCATATCTTTGTGAAACTACATTAGATCCAAAATTTCCACCAACATTACCTAGAAGTTCTGTTGGAGAAACATTTGTGATACCAGGATTAAATCCTGGAGCCATTACTTTAACAGCTAGACCTTTTACAACATGTGTACTGTCGCCGCTAAAGGAAAAGAGATTGATGACATCGTGTTCATCATAATCTCTGAATGGTTTTAGGTTGTGTGCCATATATTTATCTCCTTATTTATTTATTAATTCAAATCCGTCCAAACCAAAAGCTGCTGCATATTTTTCTTTTATGCTTGGCTGTGAAGCTGGTGCTGAATTTGGAATATCTGTAGAAGCTTTTGCTCCGTTATCTACAGCTTGTTCAACAACCTCCTGGGTTGTAGAAATTTCTTTTGCAGATTCTAAAGAAGCTTTGACCATTTTGGTACTTTCTTCTTCTTTATTTTCATCTGCGCTTTTATCTTTAGCAATTTTTTTGGCAGCTTTATTTTTTTCTTTCATAATAACAGCCATTTTATTTTTATAAGCAGAAAATGCTTCTTCAGACATTTCTTTGATGTCTGCTGCTAAAATTTTACGTTCTTCATCGTTTAATTCGAACTCTTCATCAAATGAAGCCATACGCATGTTGAAAGCTTCTTCTTGAGCTTTAGCTACTTTTTCGGCCTCTAATGAAGCAAGTTTTTGAGTTAATTCCTCTACTTGTTTTTTGACGCTTTCATGCTCGGTAGAAACTGCAGCAATTTTATCATTAGCAGCTTTGAGTTCATTTTCTTTTTCACTTTTTTCTGCTAGAAAAGCGTCATTAGCTTTTTTAATTTCTTCTGCAATAAATTCAACTACAGAACTAGCTGTAGCTTCTTTTAGCAGAGAATCAGTAATATCTTCAATTTTGGTTATTTTCATATATATCCTCTCTTTTTTTACATTTAAATTTTCATCTTGGGAAACGTTATTTTCTGAAGCAATTAATGGTTCTATTATGTCTTCAGTTTTTTCTACGGATTCTTCTGAGCTTTTATTATCTTTTAATTCGATTTTTACGGGCTCTTGAAGAGGCGCAGCGATTCCTTGAACATCAGCCGCAGGATTTAACGTAAATCCTATGCCTAATGGGACAACTTTCCCTAAGACTTGTCTGTAAATTAATTTATTATCTAGTTTACCTGTTCCGCCAAACCCTCTTAGATTATCTTTTATTTTTTCAATTTCATTTGCATCAGATATAATTGTAGCATTTTCTATATTTTTTTCACCATTCTCTAAAACAACTATATTAAAATCATTAAATCCAAGCTCCCAACTAGCAGAAATTGTCATATAATTATTACTAGTTGGATCATTTGACTCTTCTATTTGATCGGCTAAATCTCTGTCTACAACTTTCCAGATGACTCCTCCCAAAGTAATATTAAAAGGATTTTTTATATCTTTTATTTCTGATTCAGCTAAAGCTTCATTTGTACCAAATTTACTAAAATTAGCAGATAATATACATCCTATTACTTGTTTTCTATTATGTTCAATATTAATTGGTTTGTTAATAAAATTTTTAGCTATTTTTGCTGCAGTTTCTCCATCAATAACATCTCCATTTTTATTAACACGATTTACAACACAGGCATCAAAAGCTACTGGTAATAAATCAATATTATCTTCTGTATTTATTTCTGGTAAAAATTTTCTTAATTTATCCAAAGATGCAACAGATAAATATTTATCTTTTTCTTCACTCACTATTGGGCGAATTTTAATATTCGCAAATATTGATTCAAATTTGTATTTTTGTTTTTTCATATTTCAAATCTTCCATAACCAAATATTACACCATCTTCTTCATCATCTAGATATAATTCGTCAGCAGAAGAAAAATCAAAATCTCCAAGATTATTTTCTTTAATATCTAAATCTGCCATTTCAAAATCTTCATCAGATGGTTCAAGCATTGGTTCAATTACAATTCCTGTTCTGGCTTTGGCAATGTCTGTGTCTGCTTTACGATATGCATCTTTGACGGGTTTTCCACTAACCATCCTAAGAAACATATTTACGCGAGCCATTGCCCACTGTCCACGGGTTTTACCTGGGCGATGAGAAGATGAAAATGCTCCAGCTCCACGACGATAAACTTTTTTAAGTTGGCTTAAACTAACTTTCTTTTTATTTTTTGAATTATGTTCTTTTGCTTTATTTTTAAGAGACTCAATAACTTTTTTAGAAAATTCAATAGCTTTATCGCTTTTAGTTCCAGCGCTCCCAGGTTTATTTTTAGAAGAACCTTTTTTTCTCTCGGATGGTTTTGCTGGAGTTTGTGCTGCAGACTTAGGGCCTTTTCTTTTAGCATTATTTTCTATGCCATATTTTTCTGGATCGTAAGTCATATATCTATTAAATAATATTATTAATTAATATTACACATAATTCTATTATTTTTAATTAATTTTAATTATTTTTAAAATATAATAATCTATTATTTTTTAAGATAAAATTATTTTACCTTGCGAAACGCCCTGTTTATTTATATTAAGTTCTCCAATTTTATAAGTTGGTAAAATATCATTAATTGTAAATAAAGTCGCTGTATATCCTCCTCCAAGACTAGTCATAGTCGAATTAATATCATTAATATAATAAGAAAGACTAGGGCCACTTATACTAAGAAGAAATGTAAAAGTTAATATAATTTTGTTTTCAAATACAAGGCATATTGGATTTCCAGAATCTCCACCTACTGGAACTTCATAAAAATTAGCTCTTTGTGCAAAATCAGTTGACGATTGACATACTCCACCCGCTCCATCAAGATAATATTCTCCAACAAGCGCATTTCTGTCTTGATCCATAAAAAATGCAGGGAGTTTAACGCTTGAATTAGTTTGATTTGCTATATTAATATCTAATATTTTAGCAAAAGAAACGCTAGTAATATCTGAATCTAATAATCCTATTTGAATATCTGTACTACCAACTTGCGCAGAATTTGAAAGAGTTCTTGTATAACAGTTATTATTCATATCAACAAAAACAAAAGTTGTTCCATTATAAAATCTAAAATGATTTGCATAAACTATATGTCTAGGACTAATAAGCGTGCCTGATCCTCCATATCCGCCAGGATTAAAAGGTATTGGTCCGCTAGCATTATTATTCCAAATTGATTGAGGAGAAGTGTCTATATTTTTTGCCCAACATGTTGTGCTTCTTGTGAAAGCTGGAATTGTAGCGCTAGGACTTTTAGAAGAAAATATTTGTTTAGTAGTTGAATTAGCTGTTAATCCTACTATTTTATTATCTATATTAGGATCAAATATAGATCTAATAGATGCGCTTTGAGTAATAATCATATACGTATATTAAAATTACACAAATTACTAGATAATGCAACGGTTAGAACATTGCATTATCTTTACCTAACTTTCGAGGCTTCCGCCTCCGAGACCGTAGTCTTCCAAGTCTTTATTCGTATCTATTGATAAAATTATTATATAATTGTATTATCTCATTTTGAGAAAGAACAGATTTATATATATGTATTACACCAACATCTAAATTATTTAAAAATCTTTTTGATGCTCCGCCGCTATTTGCAGGATTAATGGAGTATCGTTTATTTTTGAATTTAACATTAGATTTACCAATATAAAGTTTTTTTATTTCAGTTAAAGGAACATCCGCAGGAATTTTACAATCAAAAATAGGATTTTGATATGAATAACAAATAGATCCATTAATTCTTTTAAATCCAGGTCTAGTAGGAGAAATTTGATTTCTAGATGAGCTTGATCTTGAGCCAGGATTTCCAGGACTACCCCTTATTAAAGGATTAAAATCTAATTTAGCTATATTCATTAAATTTCCATTAACATAAACGCTTACTCTCGTTGGAGCAAGATCATAATTTTTTGGCTCTCTTTGTCCGCATTCCATTGTAATTACCAAATGATACGTTTTATTAAATTCAAATAAAAAATCTGTCATTAAAGTATGATTTTTTGCACGATCTTTTAAACTAAAAACAAAAGAAAATGGTTCAAATTTATATTGATAAGCTCTATTATAATTTAATATATACTGACTATTTTTTCCTAAATAATGTGGAGATCTATATCCTATTGCAAAATCTTTTGTATTTAAAAATATTCCCTTTTTTTCTCTAATTATTTTATTATTAACGGTGTCGCTTCTATGAGTTACTGGTCCTTTTAATTTTATAAAACAAGAAAAAGTTTTATAAGTATTTTCTTGTAAAAAATTAAATGTATTTTCTTTTGGATCTGTTAATTCTAACAAAGCATTAGTTCGTTCTTTTACGCCATATGCTTGACTCTTTTTTATATAAGAATAAAAACCTATTGGTACATCTGAATTATCATTAAATTTTTCATATGAAAAAAATGCACCACTAATTCCACCTTTTCTAATTAAATTATTTGGATCATCTGTTTTATTTAAAATTTTTCCTTGAGATTTAACGTATGCGGTTGGTGGTATGATGTTATTTTTATCATCAAAAATATTATTTAATTTACAGAAAGCTCGTTCAACTTCTGCGTCTTCGCCAAGAAGAGGATTAATTGCATAGCCTTTATAATATAAAGGATCAAATAAATAAATTAAATTATTATTTTGTGGCGACATAGCTATAGACCCTGGTAAAATTGGTATTTCTGAATTCCCAGGAAAACTAAATGCATTCCCACTACCATTAAAATCTATTTCTATATTATTCATTAATTTATATAATTAAATTACACTTGTTCTACTCTTTGAATTTATCAGATATAATCTTATCTGTTTCTTTTATATTATCTTTTGGATTAATTACAGCATTAGCGAGCGCCTGTTCTATTAATTTAGCTTCAGCATCACGGCGGCGAGTCATACCTTTTTCTATGCTTCCGCCCATCCAAATCCTTTTCATACTTCTAATTTGCTCTGCAATTTGATTCAAGGTTTTTTCGTCAAAGCTTTCTGCTTTTAACATAATATCACGGATAGCTTTCATTTCGCGGCGACGATCACCTTCTAAAGCTGCGCCACGATTAAACACAAGGCTAACTAACCCACCTTTGGCATCTTCTGGAAGTTTATCAAAATTTGGAAAAGTTGCTTGGGTAAGATCATAAAATTTCTTTACTGTTTTATTCATAAATACTTTTACTGATAATTCCCAAGGTATAATTATATCTTTTAATCTTCTAGCTAGCTCTTTTGCTTGATAACCTTTGACTCCGACAACGCGGTATAATCTGTCAAATATTTCTTTAGGAAGATCTTTCCAATCATTAGAAAATTCTGTTTTGTTTACATATCCAAGATCATAACCAACGCCAACTGTAACTCCACTCTGCTCTCCTGGCCATGTTGGATTTTTTAAAAATTTATTATAATAATTTTTGCCACCACCAACTTCAAATTCAAGAATAAGTTCTAAAGATTTATTGTTTAACATTTTTAATAAAATTTATTTATAATTGCTCCTACGCCAACATTAAAAGTCTTATTTGTTACAGGATACATAAATATTTTACTATTAGGTTGAATTACATACCCAGATTGATCTGCGATACTTCCTACCATTTGCCATTGAATAGGATCTGCGTCGCCATTAAATCCATCATCATAATAATAAAAAGCTTTAAATGTTCCATTAGGTTCTTGAATATAAAAAGTATCAGCAGTTATAAATGCATTATTTCCACCAGTAAATTCATTTTTATTGAAGATTGTATCTATCGTATTAATTGATCCGCCTTTATAAATATAAATATTTTCTGTATTTGTAATTACATTATTTATAGCATAAGGTTTTAGTTTAGTAACATTTTGTTTTCCTAAACTTAATTTTCCACTATAATATTTCTCTATAAATGCACCACCACCTACATGAATATCAAGATCTGGGTTATTGCATGTAAAAACTAAAATAGATCCATTTGGAATTACATAATTATCATAATTAAGTTCATCCATTGGAGAAATCCATTCTGAAGTAGTACTAAGAAAACTATCGCTTGGACCACTTAAACTTCCTTCTTTATATATATCTATTTGATCCAATAAAGCAAAAATAGACGGATTAAAAATCTGGGCTAAAGTATTATTTGTTGCAGATCTAAATACATATACTGCATCATCGAATTGATTAATAGGTTTTAATTTAGTTAAAATTTGTTTTTTAATAGAAGTTTTTCCAGAAGAAAAATTCTCTACCATAGCATTTACATTTGCATTTTGGCCTAAATTAATTGCTGAATAATTTACAATATCACTTTTTAATCTAAAAACTGCATTTATTGGTACAACATAATCGTTAACTATTTCTGAAGCGCTAGAATTATACCAATCTATGCCATCTGTAGAAAAAGTAATTGGATCATTTATATCACCATTTATATACATATTCAATGCATATTCCGTATTAAAAACACTATAATAAGTTGGATCAATAAAATTTATTAAACTTAGTCCTACTGGACCTTTAAATCTAATATATTTTTCTTCGTATGATTTAAGAATAACTTGACTAAATAATTTTTTGTTTAAAATCAAACTACCCATTTTAGTTATTTATTTTATCTATTGTTTTATCTAGTATATTATCTGCTGGAACTTTTTCTTTTAGCCAAGAGTTTAAAACTCCAAAATAAACGAGATGTTCATTATCAATTAAAAAAAGATCATTTCCATAACGATCTTTATATGGCTGTACTCCAGCATTCTCAACAAGTTCAATAGCTTTTTCTTTTTTAAATTTTATTTTATACATTTCAATTAATTTATTATATCTATCTCTTGCTTGATAAGTAATTACTGCTCCATTATCTAAAAGAGCAATTAATCCTCCGTTATCTTTATTATAATTTGCTGGGGTTGAACTATCAAAAGATGCAACATCGTCTTGAATTTTATCTGGAGTTACAGTTGCACAGCTAACAAGAAGAAAATTAAGAACCAATACGTTTACGAATTTTTTCAAGATCTTTCTCCTTAATCTCTTGCTCTATTTCATTTTGATATTCTATTTCTTTGCGAGCTTGATCACGGTCTTTCATTTCTTTGGTGTTTTTTGCACCAAATACATTATTAATTGCTGAAAAAATACCAGAAATTGCACTTAAAAAAGCTTGTACAATTCCAGTTGGCATTTAATTTACGTATTCTGCTGTAGCGTCTTTACATCCAGCCGCGATAGCATTAAGAACTTTTACAGCAAGAGCAGCGTCTCCATTAATTTTAGCGAATTGTGCGGCATAAATATCTTTAACTGCTACAATATATTTTGCCCAATGAGTTTTTTCTGCTGGAAGATAATCTGTAAGAGCTTTTTGTAATTGATCTGGAGTTGGAGTTTGACCAATAGTAAGAGCTTCTACTATAGTAGAGATATGGTTTATCATTTTAGCTTTTTCAACTCGATCTTCTGGAGAGATCGCCTGTTCAAGAACTACTGTACAAGCAAGAATAACTGCTGGTTTAATATAAGGGAGAGCATTCTCTACCGCAGTTGTGCCGCCGACTTGATTATCTCCTCCGGTATTTGTTGTAGAACAGCCAGTAATAAAAATACCCATAAGGGCAATTGCGATTAAATTTAATTTATTCATATATTTTCTCCATTATTAATTCCTTTACTTACTCTCTTTTTTGCTTCGATTGTTTGTGCGACTTTGCCTCCAGTTACTTTTGCGTCTTTAACAGTAAGAGCAAAAATAATTCCACCGACAACGGCAATAAGTTTTGAAATTCCAAGAACATAAGCTTCTACTCCATCCGGAAGAAATGCTACTAATGAATTATCACTATGAATTGCAACTGCTGTGGCTACTGCTACAACTGTTAATATTCCAGATGTACTAGATCTCCAATTTGGGCCAAAAATAGTATTTAACATATTTTTCATAATATATTACACTATATTATATATATAAATAATATTAATATCTAATTTTAATATTCTAAACAAACTAATGGTCCAAGAAGAGTAGAGCTACTCGTCCAAAACCCCGTGCGAATACTTGAATACAAATTAATTCCTGTATCGTATAAATGAACTGTTGTAGAGCTTGCGGTTACGCCTCCAATTATATTAACTCCTGTATTTTCTCCATAAACCGATCTTGAATGATTTGTATTTAATGCTCTAAATGAAGAACTTGATGATCCAGTATAATTCATAGAAGCTATAATATAAGAATTTCCTTTTTCTAACTTATATGGTATATCTTTTCTATAAATACCCGTATTAAATTGATCAGTTCGTATATCTCCTGACCAAAATAATTTAGCATTTTCAATGCCATATTTTCCAGAATATAAACCAATTCTAATGGTATTATCAGATGTCCAGGTCACTAATTCAACGCAAGCTTTAGCATTTGATGTAGTTTTTTTCATTATAAATGGAAAATAATTTATATATCCACTCGCCGAAGCTGTCGAGAAAGTACTTTGAAATGTCTCCGGAAAATATCTTCTTATACCTGTGGCTGGTGGAAAATTATCGTTTAAATTTACGTCGGTTGTATCATCAAATGTAACTTTTGAACCAGATATATTTATAATTATATTATTTAAATTTATTCCTCCAATACTACTTACATTAAACCCTGTTCCACCATTATACATTAAAGTATATGAATTAGATTGAATTACATTTTGAACAAGACCTGTTATTTCTGTTTGATTTAATTGTTTTAATCTTATTAAATTTTCAGCCATTTTTATTATCCTCTTTTCGGCTATGATAAAGAATTCCAGCTATATAACTATCTAATCCGTGTTCGGCAGCTATATCTTGTACATTACCCAGTGTCTCAAAATTTTTATCTTTTGGATCATTTATATAATTTACTATTTGACTTTCCCAATCTTTTGGATTTTCATTAGCAACAATGATTTTTGTTATTTCAAAAGCTATATCTTTCTGTTGTTTAGATAATTTTTTAAGATTATGCTTTTCTCGTAATGATGACTCTACTTTATCTTGTAACTTAGATGCTAGAATAAAATTATCTTTAATAAAATTAATATCAAATAGTGTCGCCTTTGATTGTTTTCCTTGGCCAATAGGTTTGACATTTTTAGTTGATTGCTGTATACCAGTAGAGCCGCTTGGTCTTCCTGCTTCTCCCATTTTTGCTCCACCAATTAATGGTTGATATAAACCTTGATCTTTTAATTCTTTAAATTTTTGCTGAGATAACACGGAATCTTCATTAGATGGAAGTCTACCGCTTTCGATAGCTTGCAAACCTTCTTCTGGAGTTAGTACTCCTAATTCAACTAGCCTTGTATATACTCTAGAATATTGAATATCATCTTTCAAATCTATATCTTCAAAATGAGGGGTAGGATAATTTTTAAAACCAAGTTCTTTGCTAATTCTTCTAATTTCTGGAAATAAGAAGTCATTTATAAATGTTTCTCTTGCTTGCTTGAGTCTTTCTATAAAAACTTGCACTTTTATACTTTGATTTGCAAATTTTTCATTACCAATTAAAATATTATTAAGACCAATTTGAATATCTCGATCAACTACTTCATATTTTTGTGGGCCAATTAAATTACCAATATCGGGAATAACAAATTGAGCTTTGGTTGTATAGTCTGCGATTAATACTCTACCAACGCTTTGGTTTTCAAAAAGCTTTCGCATTGCTTCTAAATTTTTTTGATTAATTCCACCTTTATCTGGATCCGTTCCCATCGTTATTAAAAGTACTGCTTGCTGCATTGTTCTTGTGACGGCCATATCCATTTTTTTCATTTCTGCTTTCCAATTTATATCATCTAATACTGGATATCCCATTGGAACAGAGAATGGCTCATAGTCTTGTTTTTTGTAAAATACTGCTGCGAGTCTTTCTCTATCTAATGGCAGAGTAAGAACTCCGACTGTTTTTTGTTGTATTAATTTTTGCGTTTCTGCTGGAAGACTTTTTAAAACTTCATAGTCTTCATCAGTTTTTGGACTTTTTAATCTTTCCAATTCGTAATCACTAAGTAATTTATAATATCTTCCAATAGAAAAATTAATTGTTCCGCCAATTTGAATATCAGCTGGATTTAATATAATATATTTTGATGGAAGATTTACTGACGCTTTTGAAAAAAGGCCAAATGTTTGAGTTATTTTATTTAAATCATCATCTCTTACTTTTGTATCAAACCTATAAACAAAAACATTTCCACTTCTATAGTATTCACGAAAAAATTTATCTTGAAAATCAAAAAGGTTTATTTTCTTAAAAAGAGCTGTAAAAAAATCTCTACTTTTTTGACTTCCATCTTTAAAGTAAATATTACTGCAGGAAAATTCAGTCATTAAATCTATGGTATTTCTAAATATAGCAAAATTATAATAAGCTTTTTGACATAGAATAACTGCATCTCTGATATTCATATTTGAATTAGATTTAATTCCAGAAGAATATCTAAATGGGATTATACCGTCTTCAATATTTTTATATCTATCAGTACGAGTTATAGTAGAGGCCGCATTTCTTCTTGCTCTATCTTCAGAAGCTTTAATTTCTTGAGTATAAGATGCCTCAGAAACCATCAATGGTTGGGCTTCTTGATTTTTTTCAATTTTTGATTTATTTTGGTTCTTTTTAGGCATTTTACTTAAATATTACACATTATTTGATTAATATAGGAGAAAAAGTCTCCGATGTATTTATATTTTGCGTTGACATCATATCATTATAGCACTTTATAGCCCAATTTGCTAACATAAATGCAGAATAATTATCTTTTCTAGCTTTATTTGCTGAAACGCTTCTTTTTAAATGCTGTGGCAAGTCAAAGCTTTGTGTCCCTCTGCTTGTCGCGGAGTGCTCAATCAAAACGCATTGTTTTTTTGTTTGATATATAAAATCGTCTTGATTTTCAATAAAATCTAATAATGTCCAATCTTTTTTATCTTCCGTTTTCATAAGGTCAAGCGGTATATTTAAAGAAATTGTTTCATTGAAAAAGTTTTCGTCAGAAGCAGTTCTACTCGCGAACCAAACTTTTTTATAATCAATACAGGCTTGAAGATATTCGTTTGATTTACGTATAAAATTAGATGTAAAAACTTGATTAAAAGCAATTTTTTTATCTTCTAAATTATATTGGTTTTTAACATTTCTCATCATTATTTCGTAATCTTGACCCTCTAATTCGCTATTCATATCCAAGGTTTTAATATTAATTTTATCTTTTTTAAATAGCTCAGACTCATTACATGCAGCTAAAAATGTATCGGCTCCAGCATTATCAAGAATCATGAATACAATATTAAAATTAGTTAATATATAATATAAGTAATTAACATGATTTTTGAGATTTCCTAATCCAGCGTATGTATGAACAAGTATACCTTGTTTTTTTTCTTCATCTAATTCCATTACTGCCATAGCAAAATAATCCGCGTTTGGACTATCACTCATATTAGGATCAATTCCAATGATATATTTTTTATCTTTATTGCCTTTCATTAATGTGTGTGGGTTTTCTCCAGATTTTAATGTACAATCTTCCATTTTTTTAGCGTTAAAATAACTATCGCTTCCATCTGTGAATTGAGCGCAATATTCTCTAAGAAATCCACTATGACTTGATCCTCCTGCTTGAGCTTCCTCAATGATTGTTTTGTCTATCATTTCTTCTGGCAATGCTTCGTAGCTCATTTGACTTACGAAATAAGTGGCTTCTCCCCTTTCTTTACTATAAATTTTATCTGACCATTCTATATAAGTTTTATATAAATTTTCAAATGTATAACTCGCTGAAGAAAGTGCTATCATTTTACTACTATTTTCAAATACTGCCCTATCTTCTTCTTTCATGACCCCTTCGGATATTAATTTATCTTCAAATTCTCTAATTTCCATTCTCTCTTTCATGTTTTGTGGAGCTACCAAAAATGGCATCAATACATTTTTTATAATCTCTTCTGGCAAAAGCAAAAACTCATCCAATACAAGCACATTAGCTCTGAATCCTCGAATTTTTTCTCCATTAAGAGGAATCGCTACAATGCTTCCTCCATTTATTTGCCATTCAAATTGATCATTTCTTTTAGTTTTTGCTCCAAAGCATTGCGCTAATAATTCTGCGCCTTTACTATTTACAATTTTCTCTAAATTATTAAAAATAAATCTTGCAGTTCTAAAAGTAGGCCCTGCGATTAAAATTTTTGTATTTGGCTCAAATACGCATTGAAGAAAACAAAAAACTGCTGCCATAAATGATTTGCCACAGCCTCTACCAAAAACACACATATTAAAATTTCTATTAAGTAAAGCTTTTAAATGTATTTCTTGATATGGAGCAAGCTTTACGCCACTTATTAATTCTGTTGAAAATCCAATATTTGCTCTTAAAAATTTTGCCAAAGAGATTTTAGCTTCTTTATCATTAAGAAATCCCTTAAGCTGTGATAATTCAGCATTTATATCTTTAACTTCTTTTATATATTTTTCTGGGCAATAAATCATAAAATTTTCATATCATATATTAATTGAAGATCTACTTTTTTATAAAAACATTTACTTGCAAAAATAGATTCAATTACTCTTGTCATTTCATTTCTGCCATCTACAAATAAAAATTGAAGATTATTATAGTTTTGCAAAAGATCTCTGACATTATGAAATATATATTCTGGTGTAGCTTTTATTTTTTTACTTATATGCGGAAGATACTGAAAACTTAAAGCATTAGATAATTTTTCTTCTACCATTACTATAATATAAGAATTATTATCTTTTGCTTTTTTTATTTCATCATTAAAACGATCAAAATTTTTTACGCTTAAAGTGCTTATAAAGTCACTTAAACTTTTTCTTTCTATAAAACAACTACAATTATCATTTGAACAAGAATAATCTCCAAAGGGTAATGTTTTTATTTCAAATGGGATATTAAACTTAAGCCAACTTTGCTCGCGAGTATCTACGTATATAATATCTTTTTGAGTTAATTTATTTTTGAAATTGTTTCCAGTTAAATTTGGATGAATAAATCTATTCTCTAATCCGATTTCAGAACAAACTTCATAATAATCTTTAAATATTTTATTATAAAAAATAATTGAAGGAGACATTATTGTTCTTAATTCTACTTGAGTTGGAGAGTATTGTAAATTTTTAAGTTGTTTTCTTTTAATTAATAATTGCTTGCAATATTCTTGAGCTTTTTCTATTGGCTGCTCTTTAAGCCATTTTTTCATATTATTTTTATCATTAAAATCGCTATTTAAATACTGTTCTTTTGTTTTAAAATTAATTAATTCATTTGTAAATAAATCTCTGCGCTCATAATATGTCTGATAATATTTTACTTTATTTAATCCATATCCTTTTAAAGCGAGATGTAGGCTTTTCTCGTCTTTAAATTCCTTGCCGTCTATTTTGCATACTATGCTCATCCATTTAATATCTCATCTTTTGAGATTCCTAAAATTTTAGATTTTATTTCCTCCATGCTAGATAATCGATCTATTTCTTTTTCAATTACCTTTTTTCTCATTTCTGCCATTTTTAAGAGCTTTGCTCTGCTTTCTTCTTCTTTCCACATTTGGACTAAATTGATAATAGACGCTGTTTCTTTAACTTGTTTGCTTAATCTTTCGCTCCTTTTTACCTTTAAATCATTTAAAAGTTTTTGCTGGCGATTTACGCAATCATTGTATTCTTTTCTTGCTGTATTACTAGCTTCGACTAAAGTCATTGGAATTTTTCCATCTTCTTGTATTGCTAAATCTATTTGATTTTGCAAAATATTAATTGTTTGTTGAATATTTGAAGATATTACAACCTCTGTAGAAAGAACAATATATTGGTCAACCTCTTCTTGAGTTAAGTCGCCTTTGTCATATGTATATCTTACAAAACTACTTTCAAAAAGTTCCCTATCTCTTTCATCTTCATATAAATTAATTTGATGACAAAATCTAAAAGTGTTCATGTACCCTATCAATGAATTAATTTCTTGTTTATTTTTATGGGTCAATTTATTTTTATCAATTCCATCTAAAATATATTTATTTATTTTTGCTATCATTCTTTCTTCGCTTCTTGGTGGGCGATATTCTTCTGTTGAAGCATTTTCGTTTTCATTATTATTAAATTTAACATTACTTGGTATATTTTTCATATACTCTAGGACGCTTCTTGTTTCTTGTGAGAGATTTGTTAATTTATCATTTTTAAAAAGTATTCTCGCTATTTCTAATCCTGTCATTGTATGGCAATTATTACTAATATACTCCTTTTGATCTAAAGATAATTCTAATAAACCCTTGGCTTGATATTCGTGGCTTTTTTTAGGCTTTATTTGTCTAGATGCAAGAAAATTTTTGACAGCTTTTCCTTCTTTACTTCTTCCATCCAGATCATCTCTATCAAAAGCTAATTTAACCAATTCAACTAAAGACGGAGGATTATCTGGACGACTATTCCATTCATTTAATAGTTTTAATTGTTGTTCTTCTGAAAGATCTGGTAAATTATCATTCATATTAATATATATCAATTTCTCCGTTATATAAATATTTTTTAACTTTAATTATTATAGACTTTTTTAAATTTTTTATTTGTTTATATCCCGCTGTCCTATTTTTTTCTGTAGTTTTATATCCCATTAATTTTGCAGTTTGCTCCTCATCTTTGCCTTCTATATATAGATATTTATAAACTTTCCATTCGATTGGCCTAAGAGTTTTTTCCATTTTTAAATGGATGCTTTTTGCTGCGTCTTCTATTCTCATTGAATCAGAAGGCATATCATTTACTTCTTGAGAGTGATTTTCAATACTAACCGTTAATTTCGTATCATGGGCATTTTTTTTACTTCTTTCCCAATTTGCATATAGTGGACAAGCATTGCATTGTTTTCCATAAATTGAACAATCTTCTTCATTTTCTGCTGCGGCACATTTTAAACATGGGCGACTAAAGTTGCTATAATTATTTCTAATAAGATTTTTTATTTGATTGCTTATGATCCTATTTACCCAAGGTGCCAAAGGCTTTTTTTGATTATAAAGATGCCATTTTTTAAAAATATGTATCCTCAAAATTTGAGAAACATCATTGAAATCCATCCAAGATATAGCTGTTAAATTCCATTTGGCTCTTCTTTTAGAAATTTCTGTATTTATCTGAGAGATGTTATCTTCAAAAGAAGATTTTTTATGACGCATTTTTTCTTGTTCTTGTTCTTGGTTTTAGAGCGCCAGCTTCTTTAGAAAATTCTTCTAGAAATTTTTTACGTTCTGCTTTTGAATATTTTAAACTTTTTTTATCTAAATTATTTTTTTCTCTAGGAACTCTTTCTGATGTTCCAACTATATTTCCTATTTTTTCTCCTCTTTTATATGTCTCTACAATTTCGCAATCTAATTTATTTAAATTTGGAACATGATTGATTTCTGTTTCATTATCATAATCGTCATACTCATCATCATCTAGTTGTTTTATTTGTGGCTTTTGAATTACAGTTGATGTGATATTTTTTACTGGTATTTTTGATATATTTTTATCAAATGGTAGACCGCACCCTGTGCAAAATTTTGGTTTATTAGATGTATAATTTGTTGGAGCACCACAATCAGAGCAGTATATTTTTAACATAATATAAATTATATTAAAAATTAATTAAAATTTCAAGTAATTATTTTCCTTTATTACATCCACAACCTGAAGGAGGTGGAGGAGGACCACCATTATTTCCATAATATGCGTATGAACAGGGAATAGCTCCTCCTCCAGCTGCAACGCAGTCTTCATATTCCTTCTTAGTTTGTTTCCATTTTTCGCATTCTGCGTTAGATGCAGTTTTATTTTTTTCATCGGAACTCGTAGATTTTTTAATATTATTATAAATTGAAAGAGCTAATATTCCTACTAATGATGCGGTTCCTACTGCAAATGATATTGTCATAAAATTTCTCCCTTAAAATTGAATATTATCAAAACTATTAATACCAGAAAATACAAAAGGTAATTTAAAATTACTATTTATATTAGAAGTATATATATTTAGATTTCCACTAAATACTGGATTTGTTAGTTCAGAATAATTACCAGTACTTTCTACAGATAAATTTTCTGGAACTATTGAGACTGGAAGCCCAAGTGCAAATTGTCCCCCAGTTATACCAACGTATAGTGGAATACTATCTGAAATTGTACTTGGTACATTAAATATAATTGTATTTATTCTATTCCCACTTATTATATTATAAAATCTTGCTGCGCCATTAAAAGAATATAAATTAGAATTATTATATATTGGTTGCCCAGTCCAAAAAGCTAAACCTAAATTATTTATAATATTATCATTTAAATTAGTTGCATTAACAAATGCGTAAGATTTATTTTTTTCTAATTTTAAATCTTTCATTAATTTATAATTTATATTATCTGAGGTATACATTGGTTGATCTGAGGAAATTGAATAACCAGTTGCTACATATCGCTCTGTTACTTTCCACCAAGGATAATAATTAATTCTTTCTGTTGCTCTTATTTTACTAAATAATGGAGTTCTTCTTGCGTTAAAATTATAAGTTATAAAATTATATTCTTTAACTTGACCAGTTAAATTAACTCCTGTTGTAAGAAATGGTATTTTTTCTGTACCGCCCAATATATTAAAATATCCGCTAAATTGAGCTCCTGCATTCCAATAAATTTTATCTGCAGTATTTAAATTTGGATTGAATTCTGTTAATCTATAATTATTTAAAACTTTTTTATTGTATTCTGGTTCAAAAACTCGAACTTGATCTGCTTTTATTTCAAATGAATTTGAATTTCCAGAATTTATTTGTAAAAATCTATATCTTTTACCTCTAAGTAAATTAAGGATTCCAGTAGAACTATTGAATTTAATATTTCCATTTTCAAATTTAACTGTAAAATTTGCTCCACTAATATTTGGTTTTGGTGGTAACATTACTGATGTATCTATTACAAATCTTAAATCTTGTTGGATTGCTCCAGAAATTGGATTAAATTTTTTATCTGTAAAAAATCCACTAAAACCAGAAATCCATCTAAATATTTGGGTAGATGAATTTAAATTTTGAATCCAAGGAACGTCACTACTAACTGAGTAATATGTTTCTCCTTGTTTTAATGGGTAAATTGTTTTTAAATCTTTAAATATTCCAGTATTAGAATATTCTGCAATTTTATTTATTTTTTTATTTAAATCATTTTTAATAGAATCTGATTCTAATATACCACCAGTAGCATACAAAGTAAGTCCAAAGAATTTATTATTTTTATTTATAATTCCAGAATTATAAAATTTAACTATTTCATTTTTAAGAGAATATGGCTTATAACTTCCACTTATATTTGTTTCATAAAAATAATCATCAGAAAAAATTTCTGCATTATTGAAATTTATATTTAAATTTAATGGAATTGAAAATCTTTGACTTTTAAATCCAGTAAAATTCGACCCTAGTATTTCGCCAGTAGCTCTATAGATATAAATATTTTCATTTCTTGAAATTAAATTAGAATTAATATTTCCAGTTAAATTTTTTGTATCAATTTTAATTTGAAAATATAAAACTGAATCCTTACCAAGAGAAAATAAATTAATATTTTGACCAGAAAAAATACTATTTTGTTCAGATGTCCATTTATAATCAAAATTATAAGAAGGAATATCTGGTATTATTTCCATAATTCCTGTATCTGATCCGCCAAAATAAAACTTTTGTGTAATTGTTCCAGTATTATAAACATAAAAATCTTTAATAAAAAATTGAGGATAAGTTCCAGAGCATTTAATATTAAATCCAGAATTGATATTATATAAGCTACCAGTTAAATTCGTGGCGTATAACTCTCCCCAACCTAAAGTATTTGGAGTATTAGTTAAAGTTGGAGTATATTGTACATTTAAATTACCAGTATAAAAGAATACATTATATCTTGTTTGATTTGGTTGTTCATTTATTTTTCCTAAAATTTTTCCTGCAGATGTTATATTTTTTCTTTTATTATATTGATTTTTATCTGGTATTAATAAAATACGATAATTATAATTATTAACATTTTCTCTATTTAATCCAGAAAGAAAGAATATTTTATTATAACCAATTCTTTCTCCAGTAGCATAACCCAAAGTTTGTCCTGTCAAAATTCCGTATTCAAATAATTCTTGCTGAGAATAAGCTATGTTTGCTCCCATATCTCCAATTTGTACTCCACTGTGATCAAAAATTTCATTTAAATTTTTATATGGGAATGGTCTTGCTTCTCCTCCTGAAGCAAATGTGTTTGCGTTGATAAATCCACCTATAACATAATTTGATGAGTCAATTTTTGTATTATATCCAGACCAAATTTCATCTATATATAAACCGGTAGATTTTGCATTTGTATATGGTAAATTATCCCTAGAATAATAAATATTATCTGTATAAGAAAAAGAAAAATCTCCATCCGCTAAACCTTTTTGTGAAAACCATCCGTCTCTATACCATTTACCTAAATAATTTTCTTCTCTTTTTGATTCTATTGTGTTTATATATTTTTGGTTCTTTTTAGATGAACCTTTTGGAATAAAGCCTAAATTACTAGCTTCATTAAATTTTTGTTTAAAAATTGGTTTTAATAAATTTAAATTTCCATTTTCAATAAAAATCTCATCTTTTAAAGCAATAAAATCATTTATTGCTTCTGCAGAAATATTTCCTGTTATTCCAAATCTTTTCATAATTTTAGCCTTAATTTATTAAGTCTGCAGTGTTGTCTTTGGATCAACAAACTCAAGGAACCGGCCTTTAGACCTTTATCCGTAAAGAGTTCTATTTTTATGATCCTCTAGACGAGGCTCTGTTTTTTTGGCTTAATAAAAACACATTAACGTTTATTTCTCGAAATTTATATCAAGAAACTCGGTATTACTACCAAGATCGGACTATATCTTGCTTACTAACTTTCATTAGTAAGACCGGGCGCTCGTGTCTCTGTTATTGTTACGGTAACTCAAGAGTTAGTCTCTACACCTTCATACTTCGTTTTTACCGTGAAGCAAGCTTGGCTCGGTATAATCCACTTGGGACTTCCACCGAATTCACCCAGTATGGCCAATAGAATTTTAAAGAACTATTTTAAATTACACTTTTTATTTCAATTCTTCAAATTTTTCAATAATATAAGCTAAGATATCATTCCTCATAATATCATCTGTTCCAAATTTAAAAGTAACAATACCTTTATCAAAACTTTTTTTATCATCAAAAAGATTATATATTTTTTCAAATCCACTATTTTTAATATCTGATTGTCTTATATCTCCTATTAATATTAACTTACTAAATCTACCCATTCTAGTAGTAATTAATAAAAGATCATGTATACTTAAATTTTGTGCCTCATCGCAAATTATATAACTCGCATTTATGCTTAAACCTCTAAGAAATCCTACGGGTAATCCTTTAACTCTTTCTTCTTTTAATAATCTTTCTACTTGATTTTTGGGAAGCAATTCATGTAATTTATCCATAAGAGGTTGTAAATATGGATCTAATTTGCTATGAAGATCTCCTTTAAGGAACCCAAGATTGTGAGTAGAGCTTTCAACTGGATTGCGAATATAAAATATTTCTCCTATTTTTTTATTAGATAAAGCCTGTAATGCTCCATATACTGAAAGTAAGCTTTTTGCAGTTCCAGCTGGGCCTTTACAAAAAACTATTTTTGTATCTTTATTTTGAATTAATTCAATGAATTTCTTTTGATTTTCTGTCCATTGTAATTCTCGAATATCCAAGCCGCCTTCAATTTTATCTCTTTGAGGAACTACTGGCGATCTATCTTCTTGTTTTTGTTTATGTTTTTTTGACATTCTACGTTACAAAAATAATTACACTGTGTAATTTAAAATAGAAATATTATGAGTTTTTTAAATGCAAATATACCTCCTATTGAATGTTATGTAAGAGGCAATTATTTAAGAAATCAAAAAGATTCTCATGATAAATATTTTTCATGTTTAATTTTTGGGGTATCAAGTATTCCTGGTCAAGTTCCGCTTTTTAATTTTTTAATGGAAGATGGAGGAATCTGGTGGCATGCTCCAATTAGCGCATTTACTTCTAAAGAAGGAGCACCAGAACAAGATCTTCATGAATTAGAACTTTGGGATAGTTTTAGTTATCATATTGCTATAACTAAATTTTCTTTATTTGAAAATAAAAAAATGAAATTTCTTTCTAGGAATGGTGAAGAATATTTAGGTACATATTTATTTACTTTAGATTGGGCGCATAGTGATCATAATGAAATAAATTTTGGTTTTAGTGAGCATCCAGATCAACATAAATGTGGGCATGTGCTTAAATTGGATAATGGTAATTTTGCAATACAGCCTAATAATCGTATAAGAGTTTATGATCCTAATTTTGTGACAAAACAAGGGCAAACTCTTATAGAAAGAAAAGTAAATACTCAGATTTATACAGTAGAAAATTGCCCAAAATGGGTAACTGAGGATTCTGATAATTATGAATATAGTGTAAATAAGACAAATGGCTAACGAAGGACTCATTTTCCCTAAATTAACAGAAAGACAAAAAGATCTTTATCTTAAAGTCATAACAAATCTTCAAACATACGGATATTTTGATCGTGGCAATGGGTCAAATGGAATACAATATTTAAGCGCTGAACAAAATCCATTTAAAGAACAAGGCCTTGAATGTGAATATTGTGTTTTTTATTATTTAGAAGGAAATAACCCTAGGTGCGAATTAATTCAAGGCGATATTGATAATGAGGGATGGTGCAAATTTTGGATTATAAGCGAACAAGACATAAGAGAAGAATCTAGAGCAGCTTTTAGATTACTTAATAAAAAAAATAAAACTTATGAAATAACTTATGATCTAAAAAGAGGTAAAGATGAAACAACAAACATTCAAAATAACAAATAAAAATATTCTTGAGGGAGAAAAAGCAAATCCTCAAAATTGCGCTATAGCTAGAGCTATTAAAAGTAAAATGAATAAAAAAATTAAAAATTTATCTGTACTACCAACTCAAGTAGTAGTTGAGATTGATAAAAATATTTTTGTTGCTGAAATGCCAAAAGATGGTACAAATTTTATCAAAAGATTTGATCGTGGTCTTGCTGTAAATGCTTTTAAATTAAATTTAAAATTTAAAAAAGGTTACGCTTTAGTTTAAATCTTAATATTTGGGTCTGCTAGTTCTGGATTGTGAGGCCTTTTCGTGCCTCTTTTATAATCTTTATATATATGTTTTATAATTTCAACAGGTTTTTCTATAACTTTTTCTACTATTTTCTCTATTACTTTCTCATTAGAGGAATTTAGATTATTGGCGTTTCCTTCTTTTAATAAAGAATTATAAGCTATAACTAAACAAACAGCTAATGGATCAAAGACTATAACAATTAAAATAATAAAAATTCTTACGGCGGTTTCTATTTTTAAATTAAAAGCTTCGGCAACAAATTTAAAAGTTCCAATTTCTCCTTTTGTATTGTCTGCTTCTAAAGTCATAATTTCTTGCGCATTTTTAGAAGCTTTCTCTTCTAAGTTTTGAAGATCTAAAGTTACAGTTTGTATTTGAGTAAAAAGTGTGTTTATATTTTGTTGTGAATTTTCTACTATTTTATTGCGGCTTTCTAATAATTTATTATCTGTAACTTTTTCGGTTTTACCAGAACTAAATAATCCGCCGCTAGTAGTTTTAGTTGTAGTAACATCTTGTTTTACTGCTGAATCTAAAGAGTTTTGGTATGTTTTTTGAAGTTCAATTAAATCTCTTAATTTATTTTTATTAAAATCTACTTGGGATGTCAAAAAGGTTTGTTGAGATTTTAAGGCTTGGATCTTAGAAATATTTAAACTATATTGAGAAAAATTTCTTTGAAATGCATCTGAAAGAAAACCAAATATACCTAAACTCGTTATACTCATTAATAATAAAACCGCTATTAACATATATCTTTTAAGCACTTTATTTGCCTGTTTCCAATATCTATATAAATAGCTTGCTGATATTAATTTGGCAAATTCAAGGCTTCCTGCCATTAATGCAACACTCCAAAAACTTGCTGCAAATAATAGAGCTATTCCTTTTACTGAAAAAAACGCTGCACAAGACGCTAATATAAATGCTGATGATCCTAATAATATATTAAATAACTTCACATATTATTTACACTTCTTTGACTTTATATTTTTCTTTAATATTTCTTTTAAATCTAATAGTTTTATATCTTTCTTTGGGTTTTTATATTTTGCTTCTAATATTGATTGTTTTATAATTATCTCTTGCTTATAAGGCGTTATATCTTCTGCTCCGACCAAAATTAAAGGCTTACTATCTGAATTAAATTTAAATAAAAATAATAAAAATTTAAAAGAAATAAAAAGTAAAAATAAATATATTATACTACTAATTAACCCAGACATATTAATATTATAATATAAACACAAAAGTAAGTAAAGTAAAAAAAAATAATATAGTGTAATATAAACGTATGGCCTGCGAGTATATACATATTGATGATTGCATGATGACTCCTGTTGGTCAACCGGATTGTCCAGGCTGTGAGGGATCTTGTCCTGATTTTGAGCCATATGGATTTGGTTGTGATGTACCAAAGTATTGTGAAGCATGCGAAGAAGATGGATGCTCTGAATGCAAACTTGTTCAAGAAGGTCCAGAGAAAAGAATAGTTGGTCCATATTGGTGTGGTCCAACTTTTAATATTAACCCAAATCCACCACCAGAAAGACTTTTTTGTAAAGGGTTGGGGATAGGAGCAACTAATACTCTAGATAGATTGTATGGATATAAATGGGTATATGATTGCTTTTGGAAAAATCCTCTTCCGCCCCACTGTTCACCTCCACCACCCCCACCACCATCTCCACCATCTCCACCAAATCCTAATCCTCCAACAAATTGCGTTGGAGGAGGAAAAGGTGATAACGGCGGACAACCTCAACCTCAGCCTCCACCAGAATAAATTAAACTTTTAATGTAATACTTTACATGAAAATCAGAAAATGCAAACAACATACGCACAAATGTAAATATGCAGAAATGGGAAATAGTAGAAGGCGTGGATATAGATTAAAAAAATGTTGCAGAGCAGGCTTAATGGCTATTTTAGAAAAAATTCCTTATATTTTTGAAGGATTAGATTGGTGGCTAGAATTCGGCACATTGTTAGGTCTTGTAAGAGAAGGAAAAATTATAGATTGGGATAATGATTTAGATATAGGAGTTATGGAAGAAACTATGACTCAAGAAAATATAGAAAAAATAAAAAAAAGATGTGAAGAATTTGGTTTTTACTTTTTTTCAAAAGATTATAATGGATTTAGAAGAATTTATTATAGCAAAACAAATGGTTTATACTGTGATATATGGACTTTTAAAAAAGACGAAAATAATATGATTGATGCAATCAGCAATTGGACTCCAGCTATGCATGATGAAAAATTTACTAAAAATAAAGATATCTTAATTAGAAATAATATTTCTTATAATATACCATCAAATGTTAATGAATTTTTACGAATAAGATATGGAAATTGGCAACACCCACGAGAATGCAGAAGATCTTATAAAGATGGCAGACTTTTGTACAAAGAAAACTATGAGGTTAAACTAAATGATAAAAAACAACCTCTTCCATCAATCGTAGAAGATCATAAAAAAAATAAATATTAAAAATGAATGTTATAACATATGGGACTTTTGATACGTTTCATTATGGACATTTAGAATTACTTGCAAGATGTAAAGATTATGGAGATAAATTAATAGTAGGCTTATCAACTGATGAATTTAATTTAACTAAAGGTAAAAAAAGTATATATAATTATAATAAAAGAAAAGAATGGTTAAGTTCTATTAAATATATTGATCTGATCATTCCAGAAACTTGTTGGGAACAAAAAGAAAAAGATATAGATAAATATAAAATAGATTATTTTATAATAGGAAATGATTGGGCGGGTAAATTTGATAATTTAAAATGTAAAGTAGTATATTTACCTAGAACAGATAATATTTCTTCTACAAAAATAAAAAAAATTATTATTTAAATTAGTTATTCTGGAGGTGGGCCGCCGCCTGTACCAGGACTTTCGCTACTTCCTCCACCAACGCAATTTGTTGGAGGTGGAGGTGGAGGTGGAGGTGGAGGTGGAGGTGGAGGAGGTGGTGGAGGAGGAGGTGAACATGGAGGGCTAGGGGCTATCCATTCTGGGTCTTTTACTCTTTTAAAATCTGTTTTAGGTAAAGTTTGCTTATATTGACAACTAAGACATTTCAAGCTTGAATCTGATGGAAATGTTTTCGATCCTGGCGTTTCTTCGATAATCCATGGCGGACAGCATCCTTTTACAATACAAGGTGTTGTAGTATTTAATAAAACACATTCTGCTTCTAAAGCTACAAGACATAAATCTGGAACATATTTATTTTCTAAAGGTTGAATATCTGAGGTATATGTGCTGTATGCTTTTTGTTCAATTTGATCTGATAATTGATCTCTATCATTACTAAAATTACCTACGCCTATGCTATGTGGTCCAGCGTAAGGAGAACATGGATTAGGAAATTGAAGGCTACATAAACTACTGCATTCTGATGTATAATTAAAACTTGAACCATTTTCATAAGCAGGACAAACATCGGTTATATTATAATCATAATAAAGATAACATCCTCCATTCCAATTTGCTTGAGGAGTACCTGGATATCCTAAAGTTGATTGGATTTGATCTTCTAGACATGCACATTCGGGACCTGGATCTAAACCTTGATGACATTTATTATAAGCATCCTGATAAGGTGGTGGCCCAACTTCTGAATATAGTGTACATCCCATAATTTTTATTCTGGAGGTGGACCCCCTCCGCCGTTGTCATTACTTCCTCCTCCAACGCAATTTGTTGGAGGATCTCCTGGTGGTGAAGGATTTGGTGGAGATGGCGGAGAGGGTGGTGAGGGTGGTGAAGGTGGAGGAGGAGATGCACAACCAGGAGGAAGAGGATTTTTAAAAAAACAGCCTACATCTTGTTCAGTTCTAGTTCTTGTGCATATCATTTCTACAAGATCATTTACGCTACATGTTCCGTTTGGCCCAGGCTTTTTGCAACCTAAAGCGAGATATTCTTGATTTATCCACCTTGTGTCACCTTCTTCTTTACATTCTGAACATCCATCCGCTGCACAAGCTTCACAAAATTCTCCACAATCGTTGCTTGTTGGAGATGGTGGCGTAAATGGAGCCATTGCTTGATATGGACAACTCCAATCTGATTCAGTATATATTGTGCACATATAAATCTTTACACTTAAAATGTAATGTTAAAAAAATTATTCTGTAGGAGGTCCTTCAATTCCTCCGTCAGTATTCCCTCCGTCAGTACTTCCTCCTCCAACGCAATTTGTTGGAGGCTCAGGATTTGGTGGAGATGGTGGAGATGGTGGAGAAGGTGGAGATGGTGGTGGTGGCGGCGAACAGTGGGGAGGAAGTGGATCAGATCTTCTACATTCATAACATTGATAAGTTGTCTTATGCTCATCTGTTCCCGGTTCTATTATAGGATCTGGATCCGGTAATGGACCTCCGTTTTGCCAATCTCTATATTGTTGTAAATCTTCTGGATCCCAACAGCCTATCTGATAAGTATATTCTTCTATTATTTTCCCTGCATCATAACAAGTTTTGCATCCTTTAGATTGCTCGGCACAAGCTAAACATGCTTTTAAATTTGGACCGCCGTCATCAAGTGGCCCTGTATAACAACTACTGGCTGGCACCAAATTAGGTGGACATTTACAATTGGATTCAGCATAAACTTGATCACATCCCATATTCTGGCGAGTTCATTTCTATATTAAACATATATAAATCTTTACACTTATAATCATATTAATAAGAAATATATTAAAAATACTTTTATACAAAAATAGCTCCGCGGATTTTTTTACTTTCACTTATATAGATTTGTATTGAATTTTAATAGATTTTAAAAAAGGGTACCCTATATTTTAGGATCAATTATATCATCAATTCCATCTTTATCTTTGTCTTTGAATGTTTCTGGATCTCTGGTAAAGATCTCTTTTGCAAATAGATACTCACTCTCAGGTGTGTTTTCTATTGAATTTTCTGTTTTTTTATGTTTTATTAATATAGATATAGATCCAATTAATAATATTAATGCTGATATAGTAAAGAATAAATAAAATAGCATATAGATTTATGTATATTGATATAATATATTACACATATATTAATAATAGTTTTATTATTTTGGGGAGAATGATATTAGTACCCCCACGGTCATATTGTGTTTTTGGAGTAGCCATTTTTTTCAAAAATAGGGGGGTATCTTTTTGCTTAAATTATCATAAGTTATTGATAATCAATGAAATTTAAATGTTGCATTTATTCTATTCTGTGATAGATTAAGAGCATGAAGAAGAAATTAAGCAGATACGAACAACTGATAGCTAACCTCGACAAAGCGGCCCAAGACCTCAAGGACGCTTCGGCTCACGCCGTAGCAACCCTTGAAGCTCACGCTAATAAGATCGAAGAAATTAACCAAAAGTATTCTACCAGCGAAACAAAATAACCATTGACGAAACATAAATCAGAAAGCATAATAAGCACTATGAAAAACCAAATCACAATCACAACTCAAACCTTCGGCAACACCAACGCTTTCCTCTTGGAAGGCGATAAGAAGCAGATCGAAAACTTCCACAACGCTATGTATAACTACTCAGCGACTAATGGCGAGTTGCATGATATGGGTAACGGCAAAGCGTTCTACTTCTACGCTCAACCCGAAGCCGTGCTAGAAGCGATGACCAAAGTGGCTCTCTATGCCCTATGCAATAAGATCAAAGCTAAAGGCATGAAGGGTGGATTGCTCGCTCTTGCAAAGCAGAAAGCACAGATCAAGTTCGATGCAATTAAAGAAGGTCGCTTCCTTCGCACCGCTGAATCTAGTGATACCTATAACCTTGGCACTATCACCGCAGAGCGTCCTAGTGACTACTGCGGAGCGATCAGCAACGGGAGAGACTAATGACCGCTGAGATACTTGTTATAGCTTTAACGCTACTTGGTGAAGCAAGGGGCGAAGGCTTTGAAGGAATGGCTGGTGTTGCGTCTGTTATTCAGACACGAGCCATCGAGCGTAAGCAAACGCCTACGCAGGTCTGCCTTGCACCAAAGCAGTTCAGCTTCTGGAATGGTGGAGTAAGTGAAGCTAAGAAGCAGGAGCTTCTAAAGAATCCTCAAGCACACAACGCCATTCGTCTTGCTAAACTTGTAGCAGAGAAACGAATGCCTGATGTTGTAAATGGTGCTAACCATTACCACACCTTGCAGGTATCCCCTAAATGGTCGAAGGGTGAGAAGCCAATCGCATTAATACAGAACCATAAGTTCTACCGATTGTAGGACTTGACAACCACGAAAGACATGATAATATAAAACTATGAAACCAATAAGAGCAATCCTCATTGACCCATTCACAGAAACTGTATCACAGGTAACCCTTGTAGATGCTAAACTCCAAACGCTCAAGAGCCTCATCGAGTGCGAGATTATCACGATGACAGGTTTGGCAAATGGCGTAGATATGATCCTAGATGACGAAGGACTCTTGAAGGACTCAAACTCTCAAACTTACTTCAAGTTCGGGATTGGTTCACAGCCTTTTGCTGGCAAAGCTCTGATCGTTGGCACAAACGATGAAGGCGAAACTGTTTCGCTTCCAGAAAATATCACAACCGAAAAAGTTTTTGAGCGTATCATCTTTTTTAAACCCTCAAAAAAATATCTTGATGAATCTTTAGAAATTAAAGTTATCCCATTCTAAATTCTGCCTTCGTAAGTTGTTGAATATCAATGACTTACGCGGGGCGGGAGGCTGTGTCTGTAAATGCTTGATAATCATATACTTATACAAACCTGATCTTAGACTAAAACCTGAACGAAGCCAAAAGATCGAAAACGATCTTAGACCAAAACCTGATGGAACGCATAAAACCTAAACCTCTAAGTATCAATCACTTACAGAGACGCCCTCCCTTGCGTTGTAAGTCGTTATCAATCAACGAAAAATAAATGAAAAAATATCTTGCAAAAATAAAATTTTGTGATAGATTAAAAATAGAAAGAGAGAAAAAAATGAAAGCAAAAATGAAAATCAAATTCGACCTCAACGAAACAATCCGCAGACTTAACGAAATTTCCAAAGGCTTTGAAGCCTCGGCAAATCGTATCCAAGTGATCGTGGAAGATGCGAACAAAAAGAAGCAAGAAGCCCACGAAAAGTTTATGGCTTCTTCGCAACTCGTTGATACTCAAGGAAATTTAAATGGAGAAAAAATTTGACTTTTCGCTGGAGTGTGATAGATTAAAGGTATGAAAGATAAGAAAGAAAATAAGAAAGGTAATAAAAGAAAATGAGTCATAGAATGATAAATTGGAACTATCAGCGTAGGCTGATGCGTGAAACGATGCGTAGTGCATCAAGCGAAGTAGATGCTTCTAAAGTCTACCCAAAAACCGAAACCTTTTTCGGTGATGTTTACTTATACGAAGGAGTTTTAGTCAAACTCGTTTACAAAACAACGGCAGAGACTGCCGTAGCTGAAATCCTCGAAGGTGAGGATAAAGGTAAGACCACAACGATCTACCTTAACAAAGCAGAATTCGTAAAGAAAGAGAATAAATAAAATGAATAAAGATAATAAAAAAGAACTAACTTCCCAAGAGTGGGAAATTCAGCGTTGGGAAAATAACAATAAGAAGTGGGCTAGACTCAAAAAGAGTTGGGCTGATTGGAAAAAGAACAATCCAGAAAAGGCTAAAGCTCACGCCTTACTAAAGGCAAAACTTAATGGAAAGAAGTCCTAAGTCGTTGATAATCAACGCAAAATAAAAGTTGACAAAATTAAAAAATCTGATAGGATAAAGGTATGACAAAGAAAGAACTAATGAAAGCAAACAGAGAAAAACTACAAACCATCCGTGCAGAGAACGCACGAAAAGAAGCAGAAGCCATTGAGACTTTTCGCTCACTCAACATTCAAGCGGGAGACTTCATCCAAGTTTCCTACATCTCCAAGTGGAGAATCACAGGTGAACATACCGAGACTGAAATCTGGTATGCTGATGCTACTGAAAATGATCACTACTCAAACCTTCCGTTCATCAAAAAGATAATGTTTTGGAACTTGTCTGGTGGATACAATCTTCTCACCAGCGTTGGACAATACTTTGACATCCAAAAAGTCGAAGCAACTCCCGAACTTCTGGAAAGAGTTGAAACTACCAAGGGAATCTCTGCTGGAATCCACGAAGCGTATAATAGCGGTGGACAATATAAAGGAGACTAATATGGACTTAACAAATAGCGTTCAAAGACTCAAAGAAGAAATCTACTACGGAAGCGAAGCTCTCCAAAGCTTAAGTCGAGCACTTCAAATTGCTAAAGACAAAAAACTAAACCGCAACTATTCAATCCCTGACCATATGTGGCCTGATATAGAAGCGGAGATTGAAGAAGAAGCAAGCGAATGGGCAGTTGATTACCAAGGGTGAAAAACTTTCTCGCCTCTTTTCGGGCGACTCTCACCAAAAAGAAGGGTTGGTGGGAGCAAACTTTTCTTTTCTGGCGTGTGCTTGCTGGCTTGCGTTTTTGTGAAGAAATGATAGACTTAATAAATTACAAAACAAAAAACAAAATAAAATATACTAAAATGAAAACATTCTTACGCCGTCATATCTTGCAACTCTCAAAAATTTTCTATTCTCTCGCTGTTAAAAATGGCGAAAGAAAAAATTACAAACTCGAAAAATTTTTCTACTATCCTTCTGCGTTTTTGCTTGAACTAAAAGATCTCGTATAAGTCTTTAACTATCAACGACTTACACGCGCAGGGAGGGCCCGCGCGCAAATCGTTGACTATCAACAACTTACAAAAGCTTGACAAAAATAAAAAATCTGATATCCTTTTTTTTATGCAAAACAAAACAAGAATCTTCTCTGAACCTTTTGGCCCTAACCTCGCCTATTTGATTGAGGCTGATTTCCTATCTGCTGAAAGATTTTATAATGCTATTTATAATTTCGGTGGAACGAATTACAAATTACAAGATCGTGGAAGTGGTAAAGCATTTTACTTTTATGCAGAACCAGCGAAGTTTCGCAGAGCATTGTCTCTTGCTCTCTCAAGCAATCTTGAATCTTCATTTGGTGATGGCGACTGGGAACCTCATGGAGAAGCCCTAGCAGATCAAATCATTTCAGAAATAAAACCAGCAACTTTTGTAAGGCGTTGTCATTCAATAGAATATTCTTATAGAAAATCTTTGACAGAATAGTAATCTGTGATACATTACAAGTATGACAAACGACATCAACTACCTCGCCTCTATAACCACAGCCGAAGCCTTTGCTGATGCGGAAGCATTCTTCGACTACATCAACTCCGCTGATGCCATCAACGATATGCTTGATCGGATGGCTCCTACCTACGACGAGCAGGATACGGAAGTAGTGCATTTTAACAAGCCTGCTACTTTCTGCGGGATGCCTTTTATCACTTTTCGTCTTACCTGTCAGAATGGAATGGAGGTTAAATAATATGGCATACGACTACAAAGCCTCTCTCAAGGAGTGGATGAGCCAGCACATGCTGACTCCGCTGGATGTGCGTGACATCCTCAGCGAAATTCGTAAGGATCGCGAGGAGGGGCGCGTCCTAGAATCTTCTCAATCTAACCTCTCTGATGTAGACGAATCGATGGATGGTGACTTCGATTCTGCTATGGCCTCTGCTGGTCATGGAACCGATGAGGACTATGGTGGCGGATGCTACCAGATGGAAGACTTCGGTTGGGCTGGTGATCCAGAAATTTGTGGAGAATAATATGGAAAAATATATGCTTGCAATTGCAGGGCTTGGAATTTTTTTCCTTGCTCTTGCCATATTAGAAACCCTTATCAATTTTGCTGTATGGTTTTGGAATCATAAGCGCAAGTAGTTAACTATCAACGACTTACGCGCGCAGGGTCCCTGCCCTCGTAAGTGCTTGATAATCAAATACTTACAACGATGCCCATTCTCTAAAATCTTCTCGCAATTCTTTTTCGTAACTTACAAAATCTTTTTTTGCATCAAGTGGAGGATTATCTCCATCGCTCCATGGATAAAAAGTTTCTAAATTTTCGTTTAATAATTTTTCGATATTCATTTTAAGCTCTCCTTAATCATTACAAAAAATACAAAGGTAACAATCAATAAGAATAAAGTCATATGTTGCATCTTAATGTTTTTTGTAGTTAATTGCAAACTCATTTTTATGCCAACACGCACGGCACGAACCGCACTTGTTACCTTGTTTCGATGAGGGACAATTAAACTCTCCCTTTGTGCTTGCACCACTAACGCAGAGGCCAAGGCGTTCTGCTAATCCAACAGGTGCGGGGCCATTCATCATAAGAGCAGATAAGCGGATAGTAAGATTGAAAGGAACTTCACCGCCCTTTGCTATATACTCTGAAACGAAAGAGTATTCCCTAGTTGGCAACCAAAAAGAAATATGCGGAAGATTCTTTGCAATCTTTACAATTTTTTCAAGATGCCATACGCCTTGCAAATCTCCCGAATCGTGCCAACGGAAGTGCGGATTGTTTGTCTTACCGATAAGATAAGTCATAGCATCCACCCAAAGATCGTGAGTAAGAGAAGCAAAACGCTTTTCCATCGCTGCTTGAACATTGGGGAAAACATAACGCCCTTTAAGAGCATAACAAAAAGCACAAATGCTTCCCGCAATACTACGCATTTTTTGTCCAATAATGCAACGCTTGGCTGGCGTGGAATAAGCATAACCTGGCATCTTCGAGGGTTTGGATAGTGTTCCAACTATCGCTTCGGCTTGTTTTTTGTTTTTGAACATAAAATAAATGTATCACTTTTTTTTCTTGTGACAAGTTTTTTTTATAGTTAAATCTCGTTGAGTATCAATGAGTTACAACTGCAGGGAGGTGGCTTGCCTAAGTTGTTGATACTTAAGCGGTTACAGCTTCTTCTTCTGGAATCTCTTCGGTTTCTTTTTTACCCAAAAAAGCGTCAAATCTTTTTTGTGCTTTGCTAGAAGCTGAAATAATAAAGTTCATATCCTTTTTTAATACTTGGAGCCAACTCGAAAGATAGCTCGCAGAATTATTGAAACATTTTTCAGAATTAATCCCGCAGAAGTTAAGACAAAGACTCGCAAAAATCTCTGCGGTCAATTCTTCTTTGCTATAATTCTGTGAACCAAATCCATTCTTCACATCGTCATTGGTTGCCTTGTGCATAGCGTGACCAATCTCATGAAATGCTGTGGAATAATACTCTTCGACGCTGTTAAAGTTTTCTTTTGGAGGAAGATCAATCTTATGTTCCTGCGGATAATAGCAAGCACGACTGCCACCATACTTAATCTTAATGATACACTTGTTGATCAACTTTTCTGCTTCTTCTACTGGCGAAAACTCCAGTTTCTTAACTTCAGGTTGTTTCCACTTCAGTCCTTCGATATCACTTAAACCAAAGACTCTGTAGTAACGCATCATAGGAAAACTTTTGGTTTCATTATCTTTTTCTGTCTTGAGTAGTTTGTAATAAACTACCATGTGAGACTTTGCACCAGCTTTGATCTTTCCACCAAGTTCTTTGATCTGATTAAAGGTAAAGAAAAAATCATCAGAAGAAAGCATCCGAAGCAAAAATTGATTGATGCCACGATAGTTCTTTTTCGACACGCCGTTGCAGAGGTCAAAAACTTTCCAAGGTTTCTGCCAAGGGCACACGCCTTTGTTGAGAGCTTCGATGAATTTTTCTGTGATGATTTCGTTTACTTTCATAGCTTAAATATATCAGCTTTTTGTTTTTTGTCTACAAAAGAATCTCATTCACCATCAACGACTTACAGCGCAAGGGAGGTCACCTTCATAAGTCATTAATAATCAATGAAATAAAATTGTTGACTAAAAATAAAAATATGATAATCTATAGAAAGAAAGGAGGCAAATATGATGGATATATTCGATGACCAAAAAACATTAAACATCTGGGCAAAAGAAATGTGGGACGATCAAGCTATGGAACGAGCCTTAGAAACTCAAGCAGAGCTTGATGCTGACCATGCTCGTGATATGGGAGAGTAATAACTCTCTCATTATCAACAACTTACAAGGGCAGGGAGCTCGCCGCTGTAAATCTTTGATACTTAATTACTTATAACTATTATAAATATCTAGGGCTAAACGGATTCGAACCGATATACCCTCATTGAAAGCGAGGAGTCCTAACCATTAGACGATAGCCCCAATATGTAGTATTATTATATTTGTTATTTATCTATTTTGCAAATATTATTTGCTATTTAGTGTAATCTAATTTAGAATTTAGAGATGAACTCAAAAGTAAGTGGTATATTAGAAAATTCTGCATTGTATAAAGAATTTCTTCGTGAACGAGAAGAGATATTAAAACACAAATGGATTGAAAGTGAAAAAGCTGGGCGTGATGTAGGATTTGAATGGGCTCTTCTTGATTGGAATTTCAATCACAGAAATAACTGGCGTAATAAATAAATTAAACTTTTCTCTCAACAATAGATATTCTATTAAGATAATATTTTAGAGACTCATAAGGAAATCTAGTCGTTTGAGAAGCTATTTCCTTAATCATCCTATCTATAATATTGGGTCTAACAAAGATCCTTGATTTATTCTGAACAAAGATAGTTAGCGGAAAATTATCAAGATTATATCCAAATCTTTGTTTTCTTCCACGAATATTGCAATAAAAAGTAACTCTTAAATTCTTATATGAAACATCTTTCATTTATGTAATATACTATTAATTGAAATTATGTCAATAAAATTTAGTTCTTCCGCTCTCTTTATTCTAGAACTAAAGAGAATATATTCCCACCTTTAATTGCCTCAGACTCTGGGCATTGGGGCTTCAATGGCTCTTATGGAGGAAGTCATCCTCACTCATTGCGGAAAGAACTATCTAAATCTTATCAGAGTTTAATTTTATTGCAAGACTTTTTCTAAACTATCTGATTTTGGCCAAAGAGAACAAATGACTTTATCTAAAAGCATTTCATCGTGTATCTCTTTCCAGTTTAGGTCATAGATCCCCTCGTCAATAACTGCACCAGTACTATCAGTAGTACAAGTATAATTAAGTTTTTTTCCTTTATATTTGAATGTATGGAAAGTTCGAGTTTGAATATCAATTTCTTCTTTTACTTTGGTTACTTTCATATTATCAGTATACCTTTGATTGTTTTAATGTCAAATAAAAAAGGCGAGGATTTTACTCCTCGCCCTTTCTATGATTGTCTTTCTGTTCTTAAACTGGCGAAAGACCACCAGAGATCCGATCATAACGGAACTGACGATGTCCGAATCCGTCACGACCAGAAAAGCACCAAGAAATGAAAAGTTTGTTTCCAGCCTTGGAAATGTAATGAGTGGTAGGAACGCCAACGATGTAAGTATAAGCCTCGGTTCCATTGTAAGGTTTATAGTTGATGATATACCGCTGTCCCAGCACGAACCAGAACAGACCCTTAATCATCTCCCACAGGGTGATGTTGTTTTGTTTCTTCATTTAATAATCATACCATAACTTCATTTTTCTGCAAGAAATAAATCTCATTGATTATCAACGACTTACGCGGCAAAAGTCCCTGCCGTTTTAACTACTTAATAATTAAAGACTTACAGAGGTTAATTTATTCTTCTGTTTCTTTCCAATTTGGATGCGCTTTGGCCCACTTTACAAAAACAACTTCAAGATTTTCCAAGTATTTATCTATCTGTGCAATAAGTTTAGGATCTTCACCTTGCAGAACTCTTTTTTCTAAGATTTTGCTGATCCTATTTTCATGTTTCATATATACTATTTTACAGTAGCGTTATAAATATTTCAATATTTTATTTTATCCTGTAAGATTTAAAGAAAAAATTATTTTAGATGTGTAATTACTATTTTAATTAATTGTTCTAATGCGCCCCAAAAAATAGAAAAGCCAATAGCAGAAGCAATAATGAATGGGGCGTTTCTATCAAAAAAATTTCTCACATAAAAACTTTACAGCGAGAAAAAACTTTTGGGAAAATTCTCGCTTTCAGCAGGGATCGAACCTGCAACCTACGGATTAGAAATCCGTTGCTCTATCCAATTGAGCTATGAAAGCGATGGTCGCCTAGGTCGGACTCGAACCGACACTTGAACGATTTTAAGTCGTTTGCCTCTGCCATTGGGCTACTAGGCGGATCTTTTAGCTATCGTTGTCTAACTTTTCAGCAGAGACTTGACCGATAGAATAAAAATCTTGAACTTGTGCAGTTTTAACAAAACTTTCAACAGGAATATTTTTAATCGTATTCGAGACACGATTCAGAACAACCTGTTTCAGACCACCTTTAGCACCACGAAACTTCTTTCCAAGTTTGTCACTCATACTATTCATAACATACTTAAACATCACACGCTCTAATTTTTCAAGAGTGATCCAAAAATATGCAAAGGATTCACTCATCCATTGAAGTTCGCCATTTGTTCCACCCCAATTATAAATTCGATTGTGAAACTGCTCAATTTCATCTTTCTTTCCTTTGATACCAATAACCCAATGTGCTCCAAGATTTTGTTTAACGAGTTGCATTTTGTTTTTCTCCTTTTTGTTTGAAATATAAATCAATATCTTCTTGTGTCAAGTCTGTATGTTTAGCGTATGAGTTCAGCATCCAATGTAGTGTTGGAGCTACAAGCCAGCTATACTTAATAAGGTCATAGGTTTCTTTCATTGTTTTTAGTTTAACAGGATTTGTTTTTTTGTCAAGGGTTTTCTTAATTTTTGGATCGCGTAGGACTCGAACCTACAACCAATTGGTTAAAAGCCAACTGCTCTACCATTGAGCTAGCGATCCGAAATTTTGGGCCTGATAGGATTCGAACCTATAACCAAAGCATTATGAGTGCTCTGCTCTAACCGTTGAGCTACAAGCCCATCTTTTTAGGAAGCTACTACCTTCGCTGGAAAACTAGAAGGCTTTGGAACTTGCACAAACTCGACAGCAAAAGCCTCGGCAATGTTCTGCAACTCTTTCAGAGAGCAAGTCTCTTTTGGAGTGCACATACGAATTGAAGTGTTTAAGATGACGGCTCGATCTTGACCGAACACATTCATCACATAGAATGGAACTGATTGGTTGTTTGTCATAGGTTTAATATACAACAGTTTGATAAATAGTCAACAAAAATAATTGGTTGAATATCAATAATTTACATATAATAAGATTGGTACGAGGGGAAGGATTCGAACCTTCATTTTGCCCAAATCTAGAGCGACCAGAGTATAAGTCTGGGGTCTTAACCAGTTAGACGACCCTCGCATTACCAGCCGTAGCTAGTATCGGCCTCCGCTTTAGGCTTTCTTTTCGGATTTCTCCGAGCCAATCTTTTTAATGATAACTTTCGTGCCGTCAGGCCAAGTGCGGATAATCTTACGCCAATGCTCTGCTTCATGCTCTGCTTCGGCAAGATCAGTATGCATATCCTCGCTGACACGAATACCATCACGCAAAACGATATACTTTACATTCATTCTTCTACCTCTGCGATAATTTCATTGTCAAATAGTGAGCCACCATCTACCTTGTCGCAGATTACGATGTCATTACTGCCATCATCACCAGCATACACGGCACGAAGTTTTTTTACTTGACTATACTCTTTTTTCGTCCATTGACTCTCTGGAACGCCGAGGACTTGCAGAGCCTCAACTCTCTCTGGAGGAATTGCCTCACCACTTACTGCACAATGATAGGTCATAGTTTTACTATGCTACAATGTTTTGATTTTCTGTCAAGAGATTTTTGCGTGGGCGACCACGGCCACGCTTTTCTCCGCTGGGCAGAATTGCTGTTGCATTATAGTTTGTTAATTTCTCTTGTAGTTCGCCGAAACGCTTGTTTGCATCTTCTATAGTCGTGCAAGTAAAAGCCCAATCGCCCCATTGACTATCGCTAGGATACATTTCAGCGGGAGGCATTTTTACGCCAGCAATCTCATACCCATTATGACGCTTAATTGCTACAACTTCATAGTGATAGTTTTCGCTCTCACCATCATCAAGTTGTTTTTTGTAAATAGCGATGTCGCCATCACGCTTTACTTGTTGAAGTTTGAAACCTTTACTTGTAAATGATTCTTCAAGAATTTTCAATTTTTACTCCTTCTGGAAGCCAGCCTTTTGGATCAAGGTTTTCTCCAATATAGCCAACTTGGGACTCTTGCTTGGTTTTGGGGTCAATAGCATAAAGAGCATAGCCACCTTCAGCCAGCTTCTTTACTTTAGTAATGTTCATATAAAGATTATAGTATAGTTTTAGATTAATTCAAGACAAAAATTTCTCTACCAATCACCCCAGCCCATTTTGCTTTATATACTGGTTTTTTAGTATCGGCATAAACAAAAGATTTATACTTGTAAGGATTATATGTCACAAGCCTCTCTCCGTGAATAGGCCATCCATCGTCTCTATGTCCGCATACAAAAGCGTGAACATTTTTTCTTTTTTCTTTTAAGACCCTATCCCTACCAGCTTGGCTTACTCTAAATTCAACATCTTTAAGAAAGAACTCTGAACTATGCTCTAATACTTTTCCTTTTAGCATAATAGAAAGACAATGCTTATGCAGATTATAATAAACTTTATGTTTTGCTCTCACTAACTTAACTATAAGATAAATTCTATAAATGTCAAGCTTTATAAGCAGTTGATAGTCAATGACTTACAGCGGCGAGGTCCCCCCGCGCGCAAGTCCTTGATAGACAACGACTTATAATTAGTCAAATTTAGACAAAAAGATGCGAGGGGTTTTGCCCCTCGCACTTGTTAAGGTTTACGTTTTAGTTTAGGCGATCAGTTTCAAGAGGTCTTCGTCACGGGTTTGACCGCTGAAGACTTTGAGCAGATCACGATTCACACGCTCGCTGTACTCATAACGCTCTTGCGAGACATTGCGAGTCAGGAACTGAGTTGAAGCGTTGTAGAGGTTGTAGAGGTTGCGAGGCTTGTCCTCATCATACTGAGGATTCAGCCACACCGCCTCGATCCCTTCACGCACCTTGCCAGAGATAATGTCTTTCTCTTCCAGCTTGGTGAGCAGTTTCAGACCGTTCTCATTCGAGAGATCCTTCAGGGCAAGCCTGTTGAAAATCTCGGCAGACTGGTCAACGTTTGACATAGCCTTGAGAAGCGCATCATTAACGAAATCCAGATTGACAGCAAGCGTATGCCGCTTAGTCATGCTGAACTCCTTAGTGAGCGAGGTCATGCCATTCTCGCAAACGAGACGAAGGAAGCCAAGGGTGAGAGACACACGGCAAGAGCGATCATAACTGTTGTTAACAGTCAGACGCAAGCCGAGAATGTCACCTTTCTTACGGTCTCCCACGGGCTTGAGTTTGGTCTCAAACTTGGGGAAATCATAAGATGCATAGAAGCGAGCCCCATCACGCACAACGATCTTCTTCGAGTTGAACTCGGAGAGCCTATCATGCTTGACGAGATTGGTTTCCACCATCTCAACGAGGTCTGCATTCTTCACCACACCATACTGCTCGGTGCAAACTCCGAGTGTAATGGGTTCGGCGGTGTCACGGCGCACCATGCCGAAGTATCCTGTCCTCTTGCCGTCAGTTGTGAGGAGTGGCTCTTGGTGTACGTCAAAATCGTATACACTTTGAGCGGGTTTTGTTTTTCTAGCCATAAGTTAATCATACTATACTTTTATAATCTGACAAGAAAAAAATAAATGTCATAAGATACTAAATATCATAGGTTTAAGACTTTTTGCTAAAATAATTTTATATCTGTAAACCCTTGATTATCAACGACTTGCGCGCGCGGGGGGCCCGCCGCCCTAACTATATAATAATTAAGTACTTATGTCAACTTAAATTTAATATTACTTCTTCTGTACTCTCTTACTTTTCTCATAGCATATAAACTAGCATCAACTTCACATAATTTAGCTTTAGTTCCCATGTTATATTTTCTTATCTTTTTAATACCATGATAGAACTTACCTTTCTTATATTGATAAATATGTCTTAATTCATGAGCAATTAATTCAATTAAACTTTCTTCCCAAGTATATGTATTAACTTCTAAATATCCTCTAAATCCACCACTCTTATATGGTTTAATATATTTATTATATGCTGGGACTCCTACATGAAGTCTCATACTGCCCCATGCTCTGCCGTGCCAACCTAATTTAGTATTACCAATATCTATTTTTCTGATGTCTTTAAGGAACACCCCTTGAGGCATACACCATTTAATAATTTCTTTTAATTTATCAGAACAATATGAGGTTGTATTAATGAGCTTCATAAACTCAAATATACAATAAATTAAAATTAAGTCAAGGCACAAAGTTCTGCTTCTAGTCTTTTCCTTTCACTAGCTAAATCTTTTAATTTTTTTGCATTATCTTTAACTTCACCATACCCTTTTTCAACAGAGTCAATAACTTTCTGAATATTATCATTAATAATACTTAACTGATCTTCATTTATCTTTTTGAGCTTATCTCGAAGCTCTTGATATGAATATGTCATAGGTTTATGATATATTAAATTAATTAGATGTCAAGCGCAGGCTTTATTGACTAGATACATAGCAAATGCTTCTTCTAAAATCTCGCCCTGCTCGCCAAGTATTCTGTTGTGATTCTTATCAAAGATATTAGTTTTGATATTAAAACCAGCATTATTTAGCGAAAGCTCACAATAGTAATCTTCGCCATTATGGTTCCAAGGTACTGTTCTATACGATACAGGAGTGTACATTTGTTTTTTGGTCATAAGATAATAATATATTAAATTAATTTTATGTCAAACCAAAAGGCACAGAATTAGTTTGTCTTACAATAACAGGATGTCCTTCATCTAATATATCTATCCTATAATCAGTAAGATACATTGTAGCTTTATAGAACTCACTATCTATTTGAACAGTTATATCACTATTTAGTTGAGCTTCATTTAGCTTTTGGAGTTTATTTAATAAATCTCTGTATGTAATTGTCATGTATTTAATATAATCTAAATTATTATTTAGTCAATTAATAAAGATCTATTGGTGGTCCTACTAAATCTAGTATTACTGTAACATTTTCTCGTCCAAACATAGTTAATCCGCTCCCAGCAATCCAAGAATCATCTCCCACTCTAGCATGAATCGTCAAGAGTAAATTATTATCATAATATTGAAAGGTGGCCGTCTCGAAAATGGTCTTAGGACCATAACAATAAACCGTTTGAATTGGAGTGCTTGCGAATGTATAACCGTAAATATTAGTAATATTAGAAGGTATTATTATATTAGTAAGATTAGCACATCCAATAAATGCGCTGGTGCCAATACTGCTTGCGCTATTTCCTATTAAAACTTTATCAATTGAGGTAAAAATTTGAAAATAGGCTGGTATATTTCCCTCTAATGTTTGAATTAAATTCGAGTCTTGAAAAGTAGAGGTATAAGATGTGGTTGGAATATATTGGTATGGTGATTGTGATGCTCCGCCAATTATTTTTTTCTTTGGGACGTATATATTAACACCCCTTTTAAAAGATCCTAATTGTTTTGTTCCCTTCACTATCATAAAAAAGATTACACTTTATATAATATAAATTCTTATTTAGTCAATTTCTTTTTCTTAGAAGGTTTATTCCACGTAGGTTTGCTCCATATACTATGAATCATTTTAAGGTATCGCCTTCTTTCTGCCCAAGTCATTTCATAGTTTTGGAATATCATATATTATTTAATTCTAGTATAAGTAGCTTTTATTTTATTAAGCCACGCTTTGCACTCTTTTAATTTAGGAAAATATAATTCTTCTGCTGGTTGGCATCCATCATATTTAGCCATATATACTGGCTTATCAACATATTCTTCCTCATAACCACCGCCAAATAAATAAGGATTTTTATTTATTACTTTTTGAATGGTATAGTGCATCTATTTAGAATATATTAAATTGTTAATATTTTCAATGATATTCTTATCTCGAACAATATTTCCTTCTGAGTCTCTTACAGATAATTTTACTCCTGCAAAAGCTACCCAAGTTCCTTTACATGGTTTAACAACACTATATATGTTATTATTATCTTCTATCGTATAAGAAGAATAATCTGTATTATCTTGTTGATTAAGTATTTTCATTTAGTCAATATAAAAAACAAGGGCTAGGGTTTTAATCCTAGCCCAAGGCCGTGTTCCCCGAAGGTACTAGCGGGCGGTGTACATTATGTTACACTTTTTGTAATGTAATGTCAAGTTTAATAATGATTAAGATAAATATAAATAGCGGTGAATATTACAATAATAAAAGAAACTATTGTGTCTCCTGTGATCATACAAATGGCAATATTAATCCTGCGATAACAAAGCCAAAAGCAATCAACATAAGAACATCAGCAATAATTTTAGTCATTTATCTTTTCTTCCATAGTCAAACTTACTTTCCATATAGATATATCATCATCACTAAAAGGAGATAATTGTTTTCTCATGGGTTCAGCTTCATCTATACTGGAATATATTCTATGACAAGATAACCTATTATTGTTATCAAACAACGCATAACCATATTTTGTTTTACTCATTAATCCACTCCAATAGATGATCTAATTCATGAATAGTAGTTTGTAATTCATGCACAGCATCTTGGTTGTTATCATGCTCAATCATGAGTGCTTTATATTCTGCAATCCTATTATTGATTTCTTGGACTATTTGATTACTCGTTTTCATCTTCGTCCTCCTCGCACTCGACATCAATAGCTTCGAAGGTATAATCAACCTCGTCCCAATCAAGGGCAAAGCCATTTGCGTCTGTGCAATTCTCGGCAAGCTCCATAGCCTTGTCAATCGCTTCAGCATCATTGATGGCTTCCACCTCGATGTCTACTTCTGCGATCTGGTTGCGTTGCATACGAATCGTGAATTTCTTTGTATTTTCGGTGTTGTTCATATATCTACTATAATGTATTTTTTAATATAGTCAAATACTATTTTTGATTAATTCTACTTTCCAGTTTTTAGTAATCCAGCTAGTAATCATATCAGTATAATAAGTAGTAGTAATCTGCCACAAGTCTCTTTCGATCCTAATCCTATCAAAGCTATAATAGATATATTGATTAACCAATTTGCCTGTGCCATAATTGCTATCAAGCACATCTATTTTAATATTAGTTAAGGTTTTTGGAATAGAGACACGGATCTTTCCTCCAACAGCATATTCGCCAATCTTGAATGTTTTAGTCATATAATTAATATATGCTAAATTTATATTTTGTCAAGCTCGGAACCGAAGGGACTTGAACCCTCACTCCCCGCCGTGACAGGGCGGTGCTTTAACCAGTTAAGCTACGATTCCTCAATCTTCGATGCTTTGAAGCTTTCACACTCGAATCCTATGATATCTTTTATTGCTTGACCGCCTCTGCAATTAAGATTACCAAAACCAATGCTTGCTTTATATTTATTTAAGTCTACTATAATACTATTTGGAAGAATACCATTGATTATTCCATTTGGTTGTTTGTAAACTATGTCGTATAACTTATATTTCAAAATAAAAAAATATGGTTTCGGCGACACCAAAAAACGCTCACAGGATATATGGTTGTTACAGGGTTCCGCTTTGCAACAACATCCAATCTGTGATCTACTGCGGAAAACTTTCCACTAGGATCTCAGCGTCCTAACACGCATCAGGCCCGAAAGGATAGACCTGCCATAGTGATTCGGTTAGTTCAACCATTTTCTCTTGAGGGACAATCCACGGCTCGCCAATTACGAGGCGATGTTAATCCTTGGTTTGGGTTGGATAACCCTTTAATTAACCCCCATTGATATCAAAGAATTGCAGGGAACGAAAGACCATTAGGTGATCAACTCCTAACATATCTTCCAATACATCCTCTCGCAACCGAGAGTTTGCCCTGCATCTTTATATATTAATTGTTTTTTGGTTTTTTGTCAATAGTATTTTCTATCACTTCAGAAATTCCTTCAAAAATATTACTAAAAAAACAGAAAATATTATTGCAATCACCATAGTTTAAGTTCTCCTCGAATTGTTTTTTGCTCATACAACCTATTATACATCAAATACAATATTTTGTAGAACTATTTTTTTATTCTGCCTAAATAGGACTCGAACCTATAACCATACCGTTAACAGCGGTACGCTCTACCATTGAGCTATTAGGCAAAAATTGCGAAGGTTTACGATACCCCCAAACGATTCGCTTATTACGGAAGCGACCACCGATGACCTCACCATCACCTCACACAACAAATTTACTTTTTCTTATTTTTAAAATAGTCTGAATGAAAATATCTAATTTGTTTATCAGTGAATTTCTTTTCAGCGTATACATAGAATGTATTGCCAATTAGAATAACAATAAATAATTTAATTAACTTGGACATATATATACTTTAGGCCAATTCTAGTTCGCTGTCAAGTTTCTTGGTTTTGCCCATCCAACTTTCGGGCATAATATTCTTAAACCAATCTTGCATCGAAGGAATACGACCCAAATCTTCTAGCACATGCTGTTCGCCAATCCAACGAGTAGGAATCTTTTTGCCGTTGGTAGATAATTTGATCGTGTGACCAAATATCCTCTCACACATAAAGATGCCCTCGGCGTGATGACGCAACGCACGATGGCGGAAGTCTGCCATCATCATCTTGCTCTCATCAAACCAATCGTGAATCTTCTGATAATCAGATGGGACTCCTCCCCATTTTTTAACAGAGGATAATGAGTGATGGTAAGGATTAGCCATTAGAATATCTCCTCGGTAGTATTCACGCTTTCGATACGCTCATTAAACTCAAGACTAATCTTGCGATTAAGAACATCAAAGCTGAATGTGCCATAAGAACCTTCGTTGATCTCCCATCCCATATGCTTTGAAGCTAACTTATCATAGCATACCTCGTGAACAAGCTCCTCAACGCAACCTTCTCGAATTGGCAATTCCTCCATTTTCTTGGTCTTATCATTCCAATGATACCCTGCTTCTAGCCTAGACCCTGGAACTTTGCCGACTGGAGTAGCCACATCTTTGCCCCTATGGTCAAGATATTCTACGCCGTTGATCTGTCCACTATCGCCACAACCATCAAATGTTGCATTGATAGTCGCAATTCTTGATTCTTGCAAGAAATCAAATAATGCTTTGGCGTTGTGTTGAACTGCTTGCTGTTTAGTTAGACGCTCTTGGGCTATCTGTTGATAGATGTCGTTCATCTTCGGCATTTTAACTTTTTTGGATTTGCTCATATAAAGAGCATACCACAAACTAAAATATCGTCAAGACTTGCGTTTCTTTTTCTTTTTCTTGAACAGATTAAAGATATCACACTTATAATCATATAGCTTTCCACAAGCCCAATAAGTGCTATACATCGATATCCAAAGTACCAGAGCTAATCCTAAGACTCTTATTTCAGTAGATCCAATTAAATTTTCAGTTACAATTAATAGCATATATTTAAACCCTTGGTGTTAATCCTTTCACACGAATCTTGTCTAGAAGAATTTCCAATTGATCAATCACATCTTCGTGACCGTAACTTTGTCTGTGCTTAACCTCTGAAATCTTGTCTACAACACAATCTTGAATTAATCTCCACTCATCTAGAGATAGGTTATTTTGCTTCATTTGATTAGTTTATTTTATTTATTTAACTTAGTCAATTTAATTTTTGTATATCTATTATAAGAACCAATTCTATTAATCTTATTTACAGATAGATGTTTCTTATTTCGCTTCTTAAAAGTCTTATATCTTTTCTTTATTTTTTGTTTCTTATTTAGCCAATAATGAATAGGCGTTGTGTCTACATAGTAATATTTCGCATAAAGGTATTTATAAATAGGAATAATACTAATTAGCCCCGCACTAATTAAAAAAGCATAAGCATATATTTGGTTCATATTTAATAATTCTGCTCTAGTTTATTTAATATGTCAAGGACTATTTTTTTATTTTCATCTAGTAAATTATTAGAGTATTTATTTAATAAATGTTGAATAGTATCATTCCTAAAACATTTCATAATATTTAAGTTCATTTCATAAGGCATATTTTTGCTTTTCCACTCAGTATCTAAACAATAATAAAGATAAGCTAATTCATCTTCATTTAATGCTTTTATTTGATTGTTATTTATCATTATTTAGTTATTTCGTATTCTTTTATTAGTTTATTTATTTTAGGATTCTTATTTATTTCTTTTATTTCGGCCACTAATTTTAGTAATCTATCTATTGTTCTTTGATAATCTATTATAGTATCTGATATGTCTCTTAAACTAGGCATAAGGAGATGGTTTTCGTGATTGTGAAGGGGTCGAAAGCAATCACAGGATTACCACAAACCTTGGGTTTCACGGTTTAATCTAATATACTCTAAATATATTATTTAGTCAATAAAATAACGCAAATATCCCTAAAAGGATAAAAAACTATTTAAAATAATCTATATTATCTTTTGCTTTATTAGTTAGTTTCCATCCAAATAAAGAACTAAAATACTTTAAATTTAAATCGGCGTTATTTATTTTATTAGTTTTATTAAATGTTTTTTCATTCTCTGCATAAGCAAAGTATCTATTAATAGCTAATAAACTATAATCTCCAATAGCTAAACCATACTCTGTTTCACTAGGTTTAATACATACAAATTTATTGTTATATTTAATAGAATAGTAATAGTTTTTATCTTCTATTATTATGATATATTCATTTAGCAAATCATCATATACTCTTGAAATAATATTAGTTATTTTTAGTTTATTTTTGTATTTTAAGTATAGGTCATCTGATACTATTACCCAATCTTTTAATATATAAGTAGGATTCTTTAGTTTATTGTAGTATTCGTATAATTTATCTGCTTTCATCTATACTATATACTAGGTAATATAATAAAAAAATATTATTTATTTTACTTGACTTATTTGTATATATAAATTATCGTCAAACCCACTTAATACCTTTATATTTATCTTTTTTATTGTTTTCTTTAATGGTATTTATGCTATTTAACAGAGTATCTTTCATATACAAGTAAAAATAAACCAAAAGCAAAGGAATAGATAAGCCTATAAACATCAATATTCCTAACAATAAGATAAAAGGCTTAAATTCATACCCTTTTAAACTCATTTCTATACCTAATAAAGACCTAAATGCTTTTTTCATAGTTCTTTTTAATATATGCTTTATCTTTCGCCTCTCTTTTTAATATACTCTCTAATATTCTTTAAAGCAAGCAGTATTTTGACCGAAAGACCAAAAACAACCAATCCAATCAATGTCATTATACCAGAAAATAATAAGAATAGCCCCAAGATCAAAAAGTTATCTGTTCCAAAATAAAAATACATATCTATTCCCCATAATTAGTATAAAGATACGCTATAATTATTAATGCTATAATTGCAAATAAAATATTCATTTATTTATATAGCTAAAAACTAATATAAAAGTCAAGCAAGTTGCTAATCCTAATAAAGTATATAATTCGTTCATATTTTATCTCTATAAAAGAAAGCTATGCCCCAACAAGTTAAGGTAATAACTCCAAAAAACATCATAACTGAAAAGCTCATATTTTCTTTAGTATATCCTTTATATCTTTTTTTGAAAAGCCAAAACTTAATATTTTACTTAATACTGCTATAAGATAGTTCTTTTCTGTTTTCTTCATTTTTTTGGCTTTCTTTTTAAATTTAGCCATTTTTTACCTCGCCCAAGCCTCGTATTTATTCATACCCCGCTTTTCTATCATTTTCTTCCTCATCGGCATTTTCTCGCCTATAATCTTCAACCTCTGCTTCAATATCATCACTAGGCATATATTCAAAAAGAAGATCAATAAGATCACTTACTGCCATATCATTATACAATTCATATATATAATTCTGTTCTTCATCAGAGCAAGTTTCAAGAAATTCTATTGCAGTTTTAACTCTAGGTTTGCTCATTTTTTACTCCTAATATACTTAATAATATCTTTAATACCATCTTGAGTCAAAGGTAATTGTTTATTTTGAGCATCCTCATAAGCCATATCAAGATAAGAAAGAAGCATCTTCTTTTGCTCTTTAGTAAGATTAATAGCGATTTTATCTGCTTTCATTGTTTAATGTTTCTATTATTTTATCTATTTCTGAATGAAATGCAACAAAATTATAATTTATTTTTTTACCTTGTGATAGTAAAAGATAGGTTTTAATTATTTCTGCTTCTCTGTCAGATATTTCTATTTTCACGATTCACAAGTTTGTTCTTCATTAATATATTCAGCTAAATTGCTATCAATCTGCTCTGAAATACTTTGTTCTTCGCTCTCAGTATCTACCATCTCACAAGCATCAATAAATTGTCTATTAGTAAATTCAACATCCTCATATTTTGCTTCAACTTCATCTTTAAGGATAATTAAAGCAAACAAGGGGTCATTAGGTTTTAAATAGGTTTTAAGCCACTTTTCTAGTTCTTTTCTTGTATAAATTTGCATAAACTACATTATGTTTGCTTTTGATATTGGGTCAAGAACAAAATGCACAGCTTCTTCACGAACATACCATTCCCAAGGAGTTTCACTTCTATTAACTATAACACGATAATGTTCACTATTAGGAACGCCAGCAATTTTACCATAGAATTGAGTCCCATCTTCTGTTTGAAACATAACTTCTTTATCAATATTTCTTTCCATTACTAGCATTTTTGCCTCATCATTTGTATGAGTATCTGCTGTTTGCGGATATTTAGCATCATAATCTAATGGGTTTGCATTAACAAAATGGCTCATCTGTTATCTCCACTTCCTTTTATTTTGCCTCTTTTTAACCTATCTGCAAGTTTATTTAAATTAGATTTTGCAACATCTTCAAGACCTACCCCAAGTTCATCGGCTATATTAGCACAATACCAGAGAACATCACCAAGTTCAGCATAAATGTCTGCTTTAGCTTCTTTGGTGAGTTTCCCATCGTTATCTCGCATTATTTTTTTGACTTTATTAGCGATCTCACCAGCTTCGCCAACAAGACCTAAAGTAGTATAGTATAAGCCTTGATTCTTAAACTTTCTTGGATAAAAAGCGGTTCTACTAGCATTAGTTTGATAGTTATTAAAAGTCATTTCTTTTTCTTATTCTTTTTAGCGATTTCTTCTGCAAGTTCTAAACCTTTTAAAAGAGCATAATTAAATCCAATATTAATAAACTGGTCATCTGTAATAACTTGCTTGCCAAGATCAAGAAAATAAGTTCTATTATGATCGCTCATATCTACATCAACATCATAAACATTCTTCTTTTTAAATTTGCCGATTTTAAGATAGCTTGGGTCATTCTTTTTCATAGTTTTCCTTTTCTTTGATTGCTTCAATTCTCTCCAAATAGAAACCGCATCCACGAAGAAACTCCGTAAATCTTTCACAGATTTCCTCAATATTCCATTCATTACATTCAAGAGTATTAACGATTTCTTTGCCTTCGTTATGCCACTTGTAATTGAATTTAAATCTATGATTGTTCACTCTATGATTGTTCACGCTCTTATTTTCCTCTTTTTTCCATCTCTTGTCAATAATAATTTACTCCGCATTTTTTCAAATTTTTTAATTACAATAGGATTCTCTGTATTTCTTAATGCCATATCTAAAGCGTAAATTAATGCTATCTTATCGTCAGAACCTAACTGATAAAGTTCTGGAGTTATACGAAAATTACTCATTTTAATATTTTGTGCCAAACACTTTCACATTTGCATTGGGGTCATTATAACCATTATCCATAGTATTATATTTGCTATTATAAAAACCTTGGTCATCTTCATTCATACCAACAGGAAACCAACCTTCTTGCTCTTTAACCTTGCCTACATTCGCACATCCAATAAAAAAGAATGTAAGAAGAATCCAAGCAATTACAACCATAACAAAAGCAACTGCTTTGCGAAAATTAAACGCCATCTCTTAATCCAACGCTTTCCATTATTGTTTTATTTTCTTTTACTTTAATAGTTTCTGATACATTTAACCTTGCATCTTGACAAGGAGAAAAATTACAAAACCACGCTATAAAAAATAAATCTATTGGCGACCACATATTTTATATATATATTAAATTTAAATTTATAGCAAATTATTTTTTAAACTTTTTTCTAAATACCTCTTTACGCTCTTGACGAGTTTGCTTGTCCTCTATGATAACCTTACCATTAATAATATTATTTAACCAACGCATTGTAGGTAAAGATTTTGCGTATGCTTGTCCTACAAGCGGAAGTAATCTGTCATACGCTTCTTTTGCTGTAATCTTTTTTGATTTAACAGATTGTTTTGTTTGTAATGTTGTCATAGTTTTTAAAATATAAATAGGGCATCGGGGATTAGCCCAATGCCCTATTATTAATTACTTGGCCGAAACAGAAACTACTTGACCACCAGTTTTATTAGCGAAACGCTTGCTGGCGATCTTAGCACCACGGAGAGTAGGGTAGCTCTTTGGAGCTACAACTACTTGCCCGCTGGTAGCTTTTACCGACCAAGTATATTGGGTTTGAGTTGTATTCATATTGTTATATTAATATATATTTTGATTAATGTCAATATATTATTTAAGATTTTTTCTTAAATTTTTCTTCGGTAGGAGATTCCGAAACATCTTCTCTATTAAAGATTTTACTCTTTTTTGATCTAGGATTGGTCATTCTCATTTCTTTGCTACGCTTGAGATTGCCCCAAGGATTCATACCAGAGTTTTTAATTGAATTAACAATCTTAAATACTTCTTTTAGTTCTTGTTTTGATAGTGCCATAGTTAGTATATACTAACTGAATTTAAAATTTAGATCAAGTTATTTTTTACAACGGCAACCAGAACAAGCACAACTTAATTTAATACCTAACAACCACTTAAACGCTTTTTTTAGTTTTTTTAACACTTTTCTTTTTGCTTTTCTTTTTTGGTTTAGCTTCTATTTCTTCTATAAGCTCAAATTCTTTATCAACATTTTTTAACTCTTTCCAAAGAGTATATTTATCTTGAACAGCCCAAACTGCATCTTCAATTTTCCATTTAATTGAATCAAAAATATTTAGGAGCCAGTTCATACTAGGCGAACCCCTAAAACACTACCGAGAGCAAAACATCCGAATAATATTAAAAGTTCCATAAAGTCCTTATTTCGTATTACACCTATTTTTTAGGCTTTTCATTATATTTTTTATTATGCTCTAAAACATCATCCAGATATTTATTAATCATATTTTTAATAGTTCGTTCTTTTTCGTGATCTTTATGAAAATAAGTTTTATCTAGTTTTAATAGTTCATCACGCCAATGATTTAAACTAGCTATATGCTCTGATAGGAATTGAATTTTAGGTTTCTTTGGTGGCATTTTTTACCTCTTGCTTCCATTGTTTTACAATTTCTTCTGTATCAGATATATCATAATTATTATTACTTCTTAAAAGATAAAATGTTTTTTCGCTAGATTCTATTCTATTAGATAATAATTTAAAGCCATCTTTTAATTCTTGCTTATCTCTAAAATAATGGCTTTGCATATACGGATTTTTTCCATTTTCTTCCATAATAGATTGTGTCAATAAATAACCACCATTTTGATCTTTTTGACAAAGAACAACATTTTTAAACTTATCTTTTGAATAAATATCAGCAAATTCTTTTGATAAATTTAAATGAAATATACAATTATGATAATAAATGCCAAAAAAACTAATACTATCATCAATAATCATTTAATATTAGCCTTTATTATAAATCTTTACCTTCACTATTTTAGGATTATTATTGGCAAATTTCAAAGCATCTTTTTTATTCAAAAAGAAAATATCAATAACAGGGTATTTACCTCCGCTTGCCTTTTTATTGATAACTGCTGTTCCAGTATCGTGAGCCACTCTAAAACCAAGATTAGGAATATAAATTCTACTAAAGTATGGTATGATGCGAGGGTCTACTGCTACTGAAACATTAGGTTTAAGTGTCACGCCAGTAGAACTTTGGCGTTTTTGGCTCCAACCATCGGTATCACCACCCTTTGCCCAATAAGCAGTTATACGAACTTTAATTTCTTTTTTGGGAATCATAGACTTCACAAATTTTTCCACCATAGCGTCTTTAATAGTATTAAAGTTATCTTTATTAGATGGTGCAGTAATTTCTGGTTTAAATAAAAACCAGATACCACACAAAAACACGGATAAACGGCATAGTATTTGCATAACTTGTCCTCTTTGAATTAAATTTAATTTAAATTGGGGAAAATGTCAAGCCAGATTAGCTTCTTCTGGCGACCACTAGACTCCTGTTATAATTTTAGACTTCATAACAAATAGATTACACCCATAACTCAGTATTTCTACTGAATTAAGGGTGGAATCGTATGATAGTTATTTCGTTACTAAGACCGAATTGCGGAGCTTGCTAGTCAATCTACGCTTATCAAATGATCTCCAATGACGAGCGTGCTGATTAACCTTATCAAGAACCTTTGTTTCGCTAATGGTAAATGTGCCATCAGTATTATCGGTCATCTTAACAAAATATGTTTTTGGTCTAATTGCCATAATGTTAATATTAGTTGATATTTAACTATTTGTCAAATTTAATTTATCGAATTTACCTTGAATATTACTAAAATAAACATTTTTAAAATTTAATTGTTTAATCATATCACAACATCCACGGCAAGGAGCAGAAAAATCTAATACATTATTTCTATTAATTCTTGTATTTACGAGAGTTAAGCCAGAGCAATCTTCTTCTCCGAGTTTAATAACTGCACTTAATTCACTATGAGTTCCAACAATATCAGAAATCTTTTCATTATTTTTATTAACATAATTGTATTTAAGATTAAGAGGATGAGTTTTCGGTGAATTTAATCCAATGCTTACAATACGATTTCTGTCCATAATAAAACTAAAGTGACGGCAACGAAGATCAGCGTTATGTTTATTAATCAAAGCATAACTAACTTCAATTATTTTATTAAAGTTCACTATTTAAATTTAATTTAAATTTATAATTTACGCAAGTCTAAATAAAATAAATAACAAATTCCACCTATAATTATATTAATTATAACACCTAAAACTGAGCCTATTATAATATCTGTCATTCATACACATTTTATATAAATTAGTCTTTTTTGTCTAAATCTTTATATTGTTCTTCTATTTCGTCTGCTTCACGATTCAAACGATCTTCCACTTCTTTTAAATAGCCATCTATTTTATCTAAATCCATAGGTTTAGGAGAATAAAAATTGCTAACATAACTTGTATTTGTATTACCAAACATTAGTCGAGCAATCGTATAAGCACCAAGGATTTGCAAATAACTAAAAGTCAGATCAAAAAATGGAGCAAAAAGAAAGTTCCAAATTATCCAAATTACTGCACTATAAATAAAAGCAAAGAGAAAATAAGAACCGATAACGCTAAACCAATCTATCTTTTTATTCATATCTTTCCAAATATTTTGGAGTAAATTCTCCAACATACGCACCAGCTATATTAAAATCAAAATACTCAAGTGCTTCGCCATCATCGCTTTTCAAATCTTTAGCAAGTTGTTTAATCATTTTCCACTTATCATAAACTGCAATAGGATTGCCTTTTTCATTCTCTATAATACCCAAAAAGCAATTATCAAATCCATCAGCAAGAAGAATATTATCTTTATAATCTGGATAATTGATTTCAATAAATTGCGAGATTTCTTTTCTCGCTTTGCTCATTTTTGCGATTGCCATAGTATAGGGTGTCCTCTTAAATAAACTTATACCCACATTTTAAATTACACGCAAGCATTATTTTTTAAATAAAGTTTTAGTATGATAGTATATATAACAAACAGGATAGGCAACAAAATAAAATAATGTTCCAAGAAATTTGTAAATAAAATTCATTTCTTAAAATGTTTCTTGAGCTTTTTTACAAGTCCTTCTACTTTATCAAGTTCTTTCCAATTTACTCCCGCAATATTTTTATGATTTTCTTCGTGCCATTTAATAATACTTTTAATATCATCTTCAAGTTCTACAAGGTCTTTATTTAAGTGTGATACTAATGTTTTTGCATTTTCCATTTTATTGTCTTTCTATAATTAGAGGTTTTTCGGATGGTTCTTGGTCTACTATATATTTAAATTTAATATAAAATTCGTGAAGTTTATCTGTTGGCATTTCTTCTCTGGACTCATACCAAGCAACAAATTCCTTCATTGTTCGGATGGCTTTTCTTTCTTCTTCCATACTATCTATAATAATAGTATTTTATTTTTTCTTCAACTTTAATTTTGCGTGATCTGCGAATAATTTTGGGTCATCCTTGTAAAGACTTTCAAGGCATTGTTTAGTAAATTCTCTCAAAAATTTTTCATCTTTAATAGCATCAACAATCTTTTTAGCCATAGCAGAAAAAGTTTTTTCTTCTTTTTCTAAACTCTTTTGAATCCTAGATTTTTCAATCTTTCTTTTGCCCATAATTACTATTACACATTAGAAATTAAATTCAAATTGTTCTGCTTTATATTTACCATTCGTTTCAAATTTTTCAGAATATCTTTGGCAAAGTTCATAATCCGAAAGATGAACATAAAATTCCATAACACGATCTACAAGAGTTTTACTATCCTCTTTGAGATACGCTTGTTTCAAAGCGTTAAGAATCATCTCTCTAGGCTCAATATGTCTAATTACTTTATTCATCTTCTTTCTCTAATAAAAATTCTGGAATCATATCTTCCCTTGCGTTCTTATCTTCGATAACATCAATCCAATTACCGATATTACCATACTTAACGCCTTGCATCAAATCTTCATATAAACATTCGTAGGCTCGTTTAACCATTTCTTCGTTATCCATATCTACAATATAATTTAAATCCAAACAAACTCGTCCCATTTTCATACTTTGCTTTCTTTTATATAATAATTGTCATAAATATCATCCCAAGATGGAAATTCAAAATAAGGTTCACCCTCATTAACACATTCGCCATCTTTAGTATAAACATCATAAAAATCTACTTTTCTATTATCATAACTTTCTAAAGAATCATAACAAGCAAAAATGTTAAAAGAAACTTCTGGCGAATAATAATATGTTGCAACTTGCTCTACCATAGTTTTCATTTTGAGTTTCTATACTCCTTTATAAATTCACTAGCTTCTTCAAGAATATTGGTGAAGTGAATAGTCCTACAATCGTGAGGACAATCTTCGTCAGCTTGATCTACAAGCTCTGCTAATAACTTAATTGCTTTTTCCATATCCTTATTTTGCTTCTTTTTCATTTTTTGGCAAGCCAAATCCTAGTTTTGGTCTTTCATCTTCGCTAAACAATTCTATTATACGAATGTTGTCTTTCAAATGCCAGTCAGCATTTATTTTAATACATTTTTTAGCAGGGGAAATTTCTGTAACCTTTCCTTCTTGAATTGCATATTTATTGATAGGATAATTCAAGTAGAGAATCTTGCGGTCAATTAAATCTTCTAGATTCATTCTTGAGGAACCTCATTTTGCATTGATCTAAAAAATTCAATTTTTTCTTTAAGATTAATTAATTTATCGCCAGCATCATAAGTTATAGATGTTTCATTCATAAGCTCTTGATCTTCAAGAGTATCAGCGAAAAAAGTAAGAGCAAGATCAAGCTCTCCTTCCGTAAAATAAGAAGTGATCTTCATATTTAATTTATATGATTTTTATTGTAGATTGTCAATTCAAAAATCGTCCAGTTCAAAACTATAAGAGAAAAATTTAATTTAGGGTTATGGTCTGCCTCATAATAATCTGTATTAACATTTAAATCAAAAAAAGTTATACCATCTGCCATTTTTCTTATTTTATACAAAATGCAAAAGTCTATTGCATAATTCTTTGATATTGAAAATGTAATACAAGGAATCATTAAAATGGTTTTAAAACATATCCCCAATAATCACTATCGGGCTGTTTCTGAATCTCGTCCCACATAATGCAACGAGCGATATAAGATGGAACATTTAATCTCTTACAATTTTCCATCCAATGTTGTTCCATAGCTTTATACTTCGCAACGCCAGTTTTTGATTTTGTATATTTTAAATCTGGCATACCATAGAAGCGAAGATGGTGAACATCGCCACATAAAACTCTAGCAAAAAGCGGATCAATCATCTCAAAGCTAAAGCTAACTTTAGCATAACTTAATCCACGAATACGCTCTACAAGATTATCACGAACAGAAACATATCGGTTTCTCTTTTGTGGGCAAGAAAAGTCTTTAGGGTTTTGCCAGAAATCTTTTGAGAAATCCCAAATGTAATCTGTGCGTTCTTTCTGACAACCAACGCCAGAACGAGTAAGACGCTTTAGAAGTTCTTTGCGATTGTGTTTCCAATAAACAAAATCACGAATAGCAAGATAGCCATTGATATTACCTTTCCAAGTAGTGTGAACAGAGCAGAAAGCGAAAAGCCAACGCCTAAAAATATCTTCATCGGTTTTGGGTCTTACACTCTCCCAATACTGCTTGTAAGGTTCTACTTTGTGACGATGAAGCTCATCAAAGGTGGCAAAAAATTGATCTGGTTTAGTTGTGTCCATAGATCAAATATAATTTAAATTTAATTTAAGTCAAAGAAAATTATTGTATCACCCAAACAATTTCGTCAAATCCTTCGCTACCAGCATCTAATACTTCTTGGTGATTGCCGTAATACCATTCAGAATTTACATCACGAATAATTTTTGCTTCTCTTAATAACTGAACATAGGCTAACCCATCTTCATATCCTTTCACACATATATGTGTTTCTGGCGGTAATTCTTTAAGGCAATTAATTAATTCTTTTGCCGTCATATTCCATCCAATTTCTTGCGTGATAAGGGCTTGGAAAAGTTTTTACTATTTTTGCGTCTTTAAATACCCAATGTCCTTTAGCAGTAATTTGTTCTTCATAAACTGCCCATTTATCTAGAGGCTTACCAAATTCATCTTCAAGCTCTTTAATATAACGAATTACTTTATTCATTGATACCAAGCAATTTATCTAAATATTTCTGTGCATCTTTGACCGATTCAAATTGCTTTAATATTTTAACAATCATCTTTGGTTTTTCACCAATATTTTCTAGAGTAATTGTCTTTTCATACACTCCCCAAGAAAAAAGAAGATTGCCGTATTGATCTTTAATTTGATCTATGTAATGATAAGTAGTTTTCATTTATACTATGATATTAATTTTGGCATTAAGTTTATAAACTTTATCGCCTTGTTGTTCATCGGGGTCATTTAAAGTATTACGCTTTTTCTCGCTAAATCCATAGACTTTACCATCATCAAGATCAACAATATTATTTGAACCATTCTTAATCTTCATAAAGACCGAATGATTCCCTCTCTGGACAGATTCGGGGTCAAAGAAAGAAAAAACTTCTCCCTCTTTAATCGAATCAAAGTCTACCATAGCCTCTTTATCTCTAGATGTTATTGTATATTTCATATTTAGAATTTTTTATCTGTAATTTGCTCCGATTTTGTTGGCTCTGGTTTGGTTAAGTTATTAAAAGGTATTGAATCTATTAGTCTAACTAATTCTTCTAATTTCTGTATTTTTTCAGTTTTCGTTTCTTCATCCATTTTTAATATAATTGTTGTTTGTGCGGAGGTCATATTTAAACTAGATATAACTAATTCTAGTTGTTCCTCAGAAAATGTTATTGTTTTGGTTTTCATAAATTTTAAAATGGTCTAAAGTTATACATCCTTTCTGCTATCTTACTAATATTTGATTTATTTGTCAAACTGAATCCGTATTTTTTCTTAAATTTTTCTAATAAAACTTTATTTATAGTTTCTTTACCAAAATCTCCAATACTGCTTTCGTCAGTTAAAATATATTCGCCTTTTTTTAAATTAAATAAACGCATTATTTCTTCAACTTGATCTTCATACCTCTCTATCGTCTTAGTTTCGGCAAAATCAATAATTTCGCCATCGTATGAAATTAATTTTCCTTTATTAAGGTCGTATCTAGATTTCATCTGCTCCATTGAAACTCAAAAATCCATCCTAGCCAATTAACTCCACATTCAATATAATATTTGCTTGTCCTACCGAAAAATCTTGGAAACAATCTAAATTTATATGAATTTAAAATATAAAGTCCAGAATCTTTAAATCTGATGCGATAATGAACTTTGCTAATAAAAATGTCATTTTCTTTAGCCCACTTTTCATATTCTTCACTCGTCATCTTTTTTGCTTTCCTTCATAATCTGCTTTGTTAATTTGTCAATATTTTCGGCCAGACTATATAGTGAGCCATCAATACCTTGCAAAGTGCCTTTAATCTGTAATAGTATTTTTGTATAATCGTTGTTCATTTTATCCTTTCTATTAGATGATCTAATTTAAACATTAGTGATTCGTAATCAAAATGTGATGAGTCTTGATCTTTAATATGATGCAAGGCTTCATCTAATTTTAATAGTTCTTCTTTCGTGAACCAAACATCATATAAATCATTCATAAATTAATCCCATAAATCTCTAAAGTAAAGTCCAAGCAAAAGAAAACCATTTCTTTGACGCTCGTAGGCTTTATTTAATTTTGAGTAATCTGGCTTAATATTATCTTTTGCCTCAAATTCAACAGAATAATTACCATCACTTTCTTTTGTTAAAAACATTTTATTATCACGAATAGGGTCAAAACCTTCTGGATAAACTTCATAGAGCTTATCAATCTGTGCTTTAGAGTCATCTTCAAGTAAAAGAAATTCAAGAGCAAAAATAATCTCATCTAAAACATTTTCATATTCTTCTTTAGAAAGAGAAATGTTTTTATTAATTGATTTGTCAATGAAATCGCCTTGTTCTTCGCTATATTCTAAATTTTTTTCATCATATATATACGGAACAATCTTATCGTCTACTACGAGATGATGACGATTAGAAAGACTATTAAAGTTTTTGCGAAGATGTTTGATTCTTGGCAAAATAAATTCTGCGGTAGCTTGTGGAAGATTCCAACAATCGCTATCAGAATAACCACGAATTAATTTTTGAAATGTATTTTTTATTTTAAACTTACCATTTAAAAAAATATGAGAGTAATAATTTACTTCACCAAAAAACCAATTTAAAATAGGATTCTTGTGAAATCTAAAACTACGCATCAATTCTTCTAAAGTTTGTCTTTCGTTCATATTTTGTTTAAAATATCTTTGCAATAGTTTAGTGCATCTGTAATATCTTGTAAAGAATAATCTTTTGTAACGCCCCCATTAAAATTAAATCCTTCGCTTTTCTTGTGAAAAGTAACCATTAATTTTCCATCTGGATGTTGATAGCTATAACCACCTGCACTATTATATGTTTTTTGTTTGCCATAAAAATAGGCGGTTCCAACTAAATTTTCCTTGCTGGTATTATATAAACGAATAGTAATTTTATCGGCAGGGAAATCTGCCGTTGAACTTTTATTAATAATCTTAGATGGATTAATCAAATTAGAATTTTTAACTCTAGCATTATTTTCCCAAACAATTTTATCTATAACTGGATTCATAAACCTTCCTCCTTGCATTTGTCCTCGTATGCTTTAACTTCGTTGTATTCTTCCCAACGCCCAGCGTTAGCAAGAACATTACTAGTTAAAAGAACTCGGTGTTCGTCTACATTTTTAATATTTTTTTCGTCCCAAGTCAAGAGAATAATGCCAAGACCAAAATTATCATAGTCATCAATTTTTAATTCAACGCCCTTTTTTTCTTCTTGATCTAAAATGCTTTCTACTGCTCTTGTGCAAGCCTCGCTATACCAATCACTCTTACTTATAATTTTGGTATCAATGTCTACCTTGGCAGACCAATTATGTCCAGTAACATAAATATTCATATTAAAATGGGAGATCACCTCCTTCATCTTCGCTTTCGTCAATAAAATCTAAAACTCTTTCATTTTCTTCGTTAGAACGAAACCATAAGATCGTATTATCCCCAACCATTTGAGCGTCTTGATATTCTAATGGACATTTAGATAAACGCTCTTTAACAATATCTACAAAACGATTTGAAACACGAACAAATAAACTTTCATCATTCTCAATCCATTCATAGGATTCAGCAAATTCATCACAAATCATTTTAATTTTAGGATGCAGTTTCATAGATTATTTAAATCAACCTTATCTGGTTCGCCTTCTTGACAAAGAAGCTGACCTTTAATGTGCATAAGAGCTTCAACAGCAGAGTCTAAGTCATATTCTGATGTATCACTCGTATCAAAATCAATACTTTCTTGAAGATCAAGAATATCTTGAATAATTAAATCAATTTTATCAATTTGTTTTTTGTTCATTGTTCATCTCCTGTTTAAGATTATCTACCCCTTTTTGTCCTAAATCAAGAACAAAAGCGGAAGGATGTATGTGCAAGTGCATATCTAGGTGAGGAATAAAACAATAAAACATATCAATTTTACTATCATAGTATTTTACTTCTGATATTGTTCCGTATTTTTTGCTTTTAATTTTTTTCAAGATGCTCCTTATGATATTCGTGGCCTTTTTTGGTCAAAGCACGACCAGTAGGACGAATTTCTATTAAGTGATTACGCATAAGATATAATTCTACATTTTTCTGCAACATATCTTTGCTTAAATTAGTTTTTGCGGAAAGATTAGTCAAACGCAATTCACCATAATTTTTAAGAATTTTAATTACATTAAGTTCAATTTCTGTTAAGCCCAAAGGATAAATGGATAAACTATCTTTAATTTCAACCCAGCCATTTTTATCTAATTCTTTGGAATTTTTAGATGCCAAATAAGACGAAATTTGATTTGCCATAGCTTGAGCTTGTCTGGCGTTGCCACGGCAAACACTAGCTATATCATTAATAATTTCTTCTTTTACAAAACGATTTTTTAATTTAAGATTATTATTTATAATTTTACCGAGATCAATGTAGGAATAATCTTCAAGATCAATTCTATAAAGACGATCAAGAAGTGCGTGAAAAATCTTTTGTGCTTCTGTGGTGCAAAAGAAAAAAGAATTTTGATCGAATCTAAATTGATATGTTCCTTCATCAAAAGTAAATTGATTCATATTATTTTCATTAGGATTAAGAATCGTAAGAAGTGCCATCGTAACATCTCTAGGTAATTCACTCGCTTCATCAAAAATAATAGTTACATCTTTATCAAAAACATAGGGTAACATAATTTGATTAAAAAAACTTTTAACATTTTTAATAGTAGAACAATTAACTATAATCGTTTTTTCACGCTTCATTATATTTGCCGTCTCTTGAGCGATAAGAGTTTTCCCGCATCCTCTTGGAGCTACAAAAAGAAGATGAGGAACGATTTTTGTTTTAGAAAATCCTTCTAAAAGAAAGTTCAATTTCTTTTTTACCTTGTCTTGGCCTACGATTTTAAAATAATTTTCTTGTGACATAAGATGTTTATATACCAGTTTAAAAGTAAGATCAAGTTTAATTTACTTGAAAATCAATCTGTTCTTCTAAACTATTATATGTTTTAGTATTGACTTCCTTTTCAATTCCTTTTATATTTAAATTGTCGAGGAATTTCTTTGATACGATAATAACCGCATCTTGTTTCAATACTTTATTAAGTTCGCTCAATGGAATCATTGAAAAACAAAACGAGCCTTTTTTACGCCCACGATTAGATTTCATCTTCTTCATCATCCTTTGATAGATTTTGCATAGCATTTAATAAATCATACTTCAAAGATTCTAATACGCCAATAACTTGATAAGCGGTCATATCACTTTCGTAGGCATATCTCACAATATCCTTATATAAGATTTGTCTTAACTGATTACCAGCTTGGCAATTAAAATTATTTTCTTCGCTCATAGTTTTATTTCATTTATAAATGGATTCATTTGTATATTGTATCTAGTTATTCTAAATCCTAGACCAAGTATAGCAAATGTAAAGATTTTTCCATATTCGTATGATTCAAATGAAATATTGGTCATTAAATTTAATTTAAATCCAAACCATTTAGTATCATCGTCCCAAGATGCTGTCAAGCGATCTGTATATTCACAATAACCGAGAGTAGTGGCGGGTAAGATCACTCCTATTGTAGTTTGCTTACCCATCCAAAACTCTCTGCTTTGTGGAATATGTATTCCAAATTTCATTTATCCTTTAATGAATCTCCCTGTTTTTGGGTCACGCTTGCTATGATAGTTTTTTAACGAACCATCATTAGCGTAATCTGGAATATCATCGTCCTCATCCTCATAATCATCATCCTCGTCTCCAAACATTTCTGCCATAGCTTCTTGAGCCTCTGGACGATAAGGATGAATATAATTGTCATAGACCTTATCATAAAGTTCTTTATCTAGAGCTTTACGATACAATGCTACTACCTCTAAACGAGATGCACGAAGTTTTTGACATTCGCAATCTGTTGGAACAGATACAACATCGGCAGGGTTAATCTTAACTATTACAAGATTACCACCACCATTGAAACTTTTTGCATACTCCTCGGAACCAGCGTGATAACCAGCAGAGCAACCAACATCTGCATTATCGCAAACTTGATTACGAGCCATCTCACGAACTTGACCGATTGAAAAATCGTGTTCGCCACTATACCAATCTTTAAAGTCTGCACGAACACTCTTATACGCAAGGAAATCTCCATCGGGAGTAAGAGGCATCTTCTTATGCTCCAAGAATTTATACAATTCATTTACTGCCCTGCGAGAAGGATTTTGCATTAGCTTATCAAGAAACTTAACAAGAGGCTCATAAGGCAAACCATTCTTAATAAAATTTAAGATTCTATCTACAACGATATTATGAATTTCCTCGCCAGCATAAGTTACAAGACCATCACGGACTTCAATCTTTCCGTGAGAGAATCGTGCAATAGCTTTGCTCTTGTCTAGTAAGTCTGGTAGATCATTAAATCTGCCTTCACGAATTGCGGTGATAGCGTCATTCCAAACTGGATTTTCGCTAGTAATAGTCTTTGGCTCATCGTTAAGAACGATGGTAAGACTACGATCAGTTAATATATATGGTATCTTCATTTATGTATCTTTACTCCTTTTTTAATTTTTGTCAATAAGATTTATATATTCGGCAATCTTTTCAATTTTAGGTTTTGATTCGATTTGCCATACATTAACGCAGGGCAGAAAGATATTCAACATAGAATACTTTTCTCTCACAGCTTTAATAAGTTTCTGCAAATCATAAGTCGGCTGGACATCTTTGAATTTAATATCAAACTCTGCATTTTTCAAAAACTCCAAGACTTCATTTACTTTCTTGAAGTTAGACTTTTTATAAAACATAACTGCACTCAAGTATTGAGCAAACTCACTATTGTTATTAGAGATAGAGTTATGTTTATTAATTCTTTCTGCAAGATCAGAAAACTCATCTCCATCATCTTGCTTGATATGATCTTGCCAATGCTTTGAGTCTATAACGAGTTGAGCAGTTTTATCAAACTCCTCACGAAGATTCTCCTCCATATAAGACCATAGATTAACAAGATTTTTATTCTTGGAGATTACTTTCTTTTTGGATTCAAAAGTTTTTGTTTTAATTCCATAGATTGCCGTAATCTTATCGCCAGTAAGCTCCTCATACTTTTCTATCGTATCTTTAAATGTGCCATTACCGATTAAAGTTTTGCCATTCTTTGCTACTGCTTGAAATGTATTGAGTTCTACATAGATAGCTTTATCATTCGCAAGATCAATGCTCATAATTTCCCAATGAGCAGACTTTGTTCCCCAATTACGAGCATCACTACGCTTAAACTTAAAGATTTGAGCAGAATGTTTTGTGTTCTTTGGAGCAACAGATGAATTACCAGAGCTAACTTGCTGAATACTAATTTTTTCATAATCAGAAAGTTTAAGATAATTCTTATCTACAAGACCAAGTGATTTGTCAAATGTCGTTCTATCGGCATCAGTCTTAAATGTGATAACATACGCACCATCAATCTGATCGCCAAGCTGATTCCAAAGGGTTGCTAATCTGAAGGTTACACCTTGCATAGAACCAGTATCATTAACTAAAATCTTGTGAGATTTCTCGCAAATAATTCTGGAATCTTCTGATTCTGAAACTAGCTTTGTGCTTCTGCGAGATTTTTGATAAAACCTTACTACAACTTCACCAGCACAAACTTTATCTATGATAGTTTTATTGAACGGAATAATATGATCGTTTATAACTTTACCATTCCATTGAATCTTATTGTTCAAAGAGCTACGAACAATATAACCTAAACTGCCGTGAGTTCCAAATACTTCTTGGAACAAACACTTAACATCAAAAATATTGTCAGATGCTTTGAATTGATTTGAAATGGATTCTGCAATCTCTTGTTTTACTTTCTTGAATTTAGCTTTAATCGCTTTCTTGGTCTTATCGGTATATTCAAGACTCTCACGACTTGCGGTAATATCTAGCTCACCTAGATCAAAGTCTACTTCAAAACCTTGATTACAAAGACTTTCTAACTCATCGTCTTTGAAATCTACATCGCTAGTATCAATATCATATCCAACACCCATTACTGCAACAGAATTAGAACGACTATAATAATCACCCTTCTCACTATAATAACGCCAGCTTTTACCTTCAAATACTGGTTTGCGATCATAGACTTTTGCTAGTTCGTCTTTGCTTGCACCTTTGATAACTGGTTTATTTTTAAAATGTTTGAATAAATTAATCGCAGTATTCAAAAAGGTTTGAGTATCATCTTCACGAATTGGAACAGAAATCATAACACCAGAAGGTTCGGAAGATTTTTCCTCTTTGAGTTTTACAATCTTACCAATTTTAGTTTCATCAATAAAAGCGTTGTAAGTAGTCTTAACTCCTTTATGAAAAGAAATTAAAACAAAGTTATCACCATAGCTGAATGGTGCAAACTTACCAATGCCATAATAACCGATAGCAGAATTGTTATTACGCTTTGTGGATTCACCATAGAAACAATAAAGGTTTTTAATGTCATCAGCAGAAAGACCATTACCAAAATCTCTGATAGTTAAAGTAGGGTCTAGCTTGGTAGGAAGTTTAACTTCAATAGAACGCTTGCTATTCGCTTCGATATTAGCGTCTTGTGCATTACAAGCAATCTCACGCAAAACTGCTAGAGGTTTATTGGAATACAACTGATTACGAAGGATATTAAAAATATAAGGAAGTCCAGATTGCTTGATTCCAAAACTTACGGATTCAAAATTATCAGACTCTACAACATTGATTGGCTTTTCGATTAATTTCATATATTGAATTTAAATTAAATTTAAAATGAAGTCAAAGAAAATTTTATTCGTAGCTATCTCTATCAATAGCAATCACATAAGGAAATCTTGGCACTTCGTCTGGTGTATAATTGAAAAATTTTATTGTAGCTTTCTTTCCTACTAATTCATTTCTTTGTTTGTAGAGTTCTTTAAGATAACCAAAATCACCTTTGATATTGCTCTTAAAATATTTACCTTTAGCATTTGTAAATTCCATATAGCCAGCAGTTCCTTTGCGGTTGCCTTCGCCTTCTTTGACTCCATTGATAATAAATTCAGCATCCATAAACTCTTTTCTTTTAAGAAGAAATTTGCTACGCTTATTCTCGTAAGGTTTATTAAGTCTAACCATCTGACCCTCATAACCATTCTCCATATACATTTCGTAAGATTCAGTAAGTTCTTTTTCGTTATTTATTTTTAATGTAGTAACAACAACAATACTTGCGTATTTTCTTTTATTAAGAGCATTTGAAACTGCTTCGTATCTCTCATAGAATAAATCTTTTTCATTTAACAAACCAATTTTAGGTGAATCATAAACCCAATATTGAATACTATCTGCACTTTCTTCTAATTCTTCGTCAGTAGGTTTAGTTCTCTTTACAAGAGAACAAATCTTATTAAAGTCATTTGCAAACTTATCACAATATAGTTCACCATCAAGAATTGCATTTGGATAATCTTTAAAGAATAAATCTAAATTCTGGCGAATATGCGGAGCAGAAATAATCTTTTTGCCATTTCTGCTAAACATTCCATCTTTTGTTACGATGCAACGAATACCATCAAGTTTAGGTTGGCTATAAACTGGATAAGCGATTTCGTGATCTTCATACTTTTGTGCAAGCATTGGCTCAAAATATTGTTTTTTATTAATATCTTTGATATCTTCAAAATAACCAGATTCAAGTTTTTGCTTACGCTTTGCTTCTGCCTCTTTTAAGGCTTGTTCGCTTGCGGAAGTAGCATTTGCACGACCAGTATTTTTAGCCTTGCAATCTGTCCATTCATTAATAATTTTTTCACCATCTGTTTGACCAGAAATTGTGCGGTATTGATTTCCTTTGACTTCAATAGTCCATTCTTGGACTTTGCCAGTCTTTGTCTTTTTATAAATTGTAGGTAGCTTCACAATTCCAGTCTATACTGGATTAACCAACTTGTCAAATTTTGTTTTTTTTTGATTTAGAAGGAGTTGCAACTTTAAGCAAACTCCAAGTTCCGTCTTTATTATCGTGCCAATCTATCGTATCACCAGTTTTCCAGCCCATTTTCTTCATCAAAGAATTAGGCAATTCAATATACAAATAACCATCTTTCTCTTTAACTTCAAGAGTATGAGAGTTTTTCTTCATTGAATAAGTTTATCTTTCTGGCTCTTTCTTGAGGAGTATCATTTAATACTGATATTTCTTCTAAACCTAATTCTCTTATCTTATCGTTATATGCTTGACCCGCATCATCTTCATTATCAAATGCTCCTAACCAAAATGTTTTACCATTTACCCTTAAAACTGAAATCCATTTATTTTTCTTTTTATTAAAATGAACACCTTTATATATTGATGTCGTAGGTTTGCCACCATAAAAACTTCTTTTAGATGAGTTTAAAGCGTTGCCAGATTTATTTAAGTCTCTTAAATTTTCAATTTTATTATTTTGAGGATTATTGTCTTTATGATCTACTAACTTTGGAAGATAACCATAATGCCAATAGAAAAATAATCTATGTAATGCTAATTTATAGGCACGACCATTTTTTGTAAAACATATTCCTAAATGTCTTTTCTCTATTGGTCTGTTTCCTTCTATTAAGAATATAGAAGCGACCTTACCAGAAGCAACTCGAATTATCTGTTGTTTATCTAAATCTATTGTAAGATATTTTCTAAGTTTTTCTGGCGTTGGAAATAATCTTTTTATTAAACATTTCATTTTTATCTAGGAGTTAAAACTTTAACAACAAATCTAATGCCCTTCCAATTCATCCACTCTAATCCTCTGATAAGTTTTGTAATAGACCTTTGAATCTTCCAGCTAATTCTTTCAACAGAACGAATATAATAATTAAAATAAATCCTATAAACTGGACAACGCATTTTCTTTTCGTGAAGATTGATCTCTGCTTCTAATTTTAATTGATGCTCAATTCTATCTTTACTAGGATACTTTTGATATTCTGGAAGAATTGTAATTTCTTTTACCTCACCTTTAACTATAACAGCTTTCCAGTCTGGATAAAAGTCTAGCCCATCAATATTATCTCCATATACAACACAACCAAAGGTAAAAGTGCCAGTAAAATCACCTCTAAATATTTGCTCCTCAAAATCTTTAACCCATTTATTTTTATCAAAAAATTCCCTAAACCTGCCATTACCTTCTACATAATTCGGATTATCTTCCCAATGACCGACCTCTTTTAATTCAAATAATTTGTTATCTCTTAAAATAAAAGTAGACAGAGCATTTTCTTCTAATTCTTTTGTTTGAAATTCCTCATCACGCCAATTACGATTTAGCGTTCTTAATGTAGCGTCAAGAGGTAATTCTTGCTCTACTCTTACATAATTAAATAATCCCATATTGTTTATTATAGACTATAATTTTATTAAGTCAATGTTATTTTTATTATCTATAATAACAAAAGAAGCTCTTTCTTCACAAAAACTACCACTATTTATATACTTATCATTTATTTCTGCTATGTGAGAATGACCACAAATTACTTTATCATAACCATTAAAATCAATATATTTAAGGGCATTTTTCTTCATATCTCCGCTTTTTTCAATAAAATTATTTGTCTTATGCTTTAATAATTTAAAAAAATCATCTGCAAATTGGGTATGTTGTCTAACAAAATAATATAATTTAACTATTATATTGGTAATCCATTTAAATCTGGTGAAATAAATATCAAATATATCTCCGTGAACAATTAATATTTTTTCATTTTTTAATTCAATTATATGTTCATTTTTACAATCAAATCCTAGAAGTATGCTCATAAATTCAGCTTTAAGAAAACAATGATTCCCGATCAAATAAATAATCTTACATTTTTTAGAAAGTTTGCGTAATTTTGAAAGAACCTTCCAATGACTTTTGCACAATCTGTTTAGATTATGATGGTCAAAAAGATCACCAGCAATAATAATTGTTTTTGCTTTGTGTTTTTTTAAAACTTTCAACAAAATATCTACCTTACAATTTTTATCTCCAAGATGAATGTCTGAAATTATCAGATATTTGTTAGTCATTTGGCAATTTTTTTATGTATTTCAGCGAGAGTTATAAGAATAAAAGATAATAATATTGCTATTGATAATAGATATTCTTCACTAATTATTGAATATATTAGAGATAGTGTCCCAGCGAATGTAATTATATTTTGAATTATAGTCATAGTTTATCCATTTTGCTTAGAGGCACAATCCAATTATCGGGATTAAATCTACCATATCTTTTAGCGGTTTTATTTTCATCAAAATTCTTTCTTGAGATTTTACCTAATAATTCTACTGATGACAACTTCTTTTTGTCTACTCTTGCAAGAATATATGTTTCTGGATTTTTTGTTTGAAATTCTTTTTGCTTAATCTTTAACTCTGGCTCTCCTTCCCCAAAATATGTAATGGTTTTAACTTCTACTTTATTAAAGTCTTGCCCTTTATCTCTGATAGCATAAATCTCCTCATCAATCTTTTCGCCAGTAAATTTAGCATAAGCCATTTCGCCAATTAATCCTATCGTATGAGGGTCATATACAGAACCTTCTTTCATAAGAATACCACGATTTCTTATAAAAGTATTTTTAGCGTTATGTCTTTTTTTGGCTAATTTTTTAGCAAAAAAAACTTCTTCTTTGGTTAAATTAATAATCATATATTGGCAAAAGATTGTTCTTTCATTTTTAATTCAAAATCAATATCTACATTATGTCCGTATGTATCGGGCAAACAAGTAGCGTAGTCTGCGTGTTTGCGAGGATTTTTATGTCCAACAATACTTTCTGAATAATGGAATAATGGAATATGATTACCCCAAGTGATTCTTGCAAGATGAAACGCTTGTTCTTCTGATAAATTATCTGGATGACATTTGTGATGAAGATAATCAAAAGTAATTGGAATATTGGAAACAGAATGAAAATATTTCATAAGTCTTTTAATAGACCAACAAGTATTTTTATCGTCATTCTCAATAACTAATCTAGACTTAACATCATTTGATAGTCTTTCAAAATTACTCATAAACTTCTTTACTACATCATTAAGATTGCCTTTTGCATTATGTATGTGCATATTCATAGGTGCATCATAGTTTAGTGGGCAACCAATTTGCGTCATAAACCAACCATAGTGATTTAATTCTTTGATTGTTTTATCTACTGCGTTGTCGTTATCACTAGCAAGGACATTAAACTCGCTAGGATGACAGGAAATGCGAACATTGGTAGATTGAACTAGATTCTTGATATTATTAAATTGATCTACAATCCTATTATAGTCTGGCAAGTCTTGTAATGATACATTAGCTTTATCATAAGTAATAAGAGGAAATAAATCAGAAGAAAGTCTATATGTATGATTATTGTCAGCACAATATTTGATATATTGGTATGTGGTAGTCATATTATTGAGTATTCTAGAAGAAAGAGCAGAAAGAGCCTCTTGCCTTGGTAGACTAGAAAATCTAGCGTAAGTCATAGTATTAAACTTGATTGGTTCATCTCTTTCTGCAAGAGATAAAACGATACAGCAAACACCTTTTCTACTCATACTACCATATTAATCTAAAACACAAGAATAGTCAAGCACAGATAAATTATCTATAAATATATGTAGATGAACCATTTTGTTTTTTTAATTCTTTTTTAATCAACAATTTTTCTTTTTCCTCTAACCAGTTTATACTATCATAGTTTTGTTTAAACCTATTAGAAAAACAGCTCCTTGGCGAATCCCCTTTGCCAGCTCCTTTATTTGGCTTATTTTCGTTCATATTTGGCATTTTTTTGTTAGCAAATAAGCATATTTGGCTATATCCTGTTAGTAAATAGGATATATTTGGGATTTTTTTGTTAACAAATATTACTTTTTAAAATCACCAAGATCGCGATCAAAAGAAAATTTTCCAGGTTTTTCTACAAGACCCTGATAAGTTTCTTCTGTGCATCCAGCCATTTCAGTAAATGGTGCTATTACTGCGAAAATTCCAAAAGCACCAATAGTCGCAGCAGATGAAATTGGACGAACAACCGCGACATCTCCAGCAGCTAAAAATCCGTTTGATACATCGAAATCTTCGTCTATATTTGGTTGATTAACATCAGCAAATGATAATGACGCAATAATAATTGAGACAGAAATAATAGTTTTAATTTTATTCATAATAATATTATATCTAAATATAATAAAAAGTCAAGTATTATTTGGCATTTTTTGGTTAGTAAATATCATTTTTTTTAGGTATAAAATTGACCAATGCCTCATCTCCATATACCTTAAAAGAATAAAGTTTATAATTTTTTCTTTCTAACATAGATCTTAATTCATTAACATATTCACTTTTAAGATAAACAACTACGCTTTTTTCATTCTCCATATCTATACCATATTCATCTGAAAATTCAGAACAAATTGCAAGGGCTTCGGTTTGATTGCTCATATATGTTATTTATTATTACACTTTATATATTTGGTGTTTTTTCGTTAGTAAATTTGGTTATATATATGATATGTAGTTAAATATTCTGTGTAATTTTATTAGTGAATCCTAAGTATAAAATTAATGATAAAGTAAAGTTTTTTTGTAAGTATAAAAATGAAAAAGTAATAGGCGAAATAATAAATATTAGACAAGCAAAATATAATTGGGATTATAGTATTAGATATCATATTTATATTGACTTACTTTATGTTCAATGGGTAAATCAACAAGATATCATTGAAAAAGTAAAATAAAATTTAAAATTATTAACTATATGGAACGAGTAGGATTCGAACCTACGGATGATATTAAACCATCGGAAGTTTAGTAAACTTCTGCTTTAGACCACTCAGCCATCGTTCCAAAATAACTTCGGGGTAGCAGGATTTGAACCTGCGACCTTCTGCTCCCAAAGCAGACGCACTAGCCAAGCTGTGCTACACCCCGAATTCTCCCAAACTAGGACTTGAACCTAGAACGGCCTCGTTAACAGCGAGGTGCTCTACCTTTGAGCTATTTGGGAATATACTTTATTATATTTGATATTTATTAATTAGTAAATTTAATATTTACTATCTGGAGGATTTTTAATAACTACTGGTGGAATTGAATTAATTTTAATTTTTTCTGAAATTTTTTCCATGAAAAGAACTCCGTATTTTTTTATTCTTAACTGTCCGTGCGCTTTTAAAGTAAATCCCCATTCTTGTATACGGTCAATGAATTTATTTCTTATTTCTAAAGAATGATATTCAATTGCCATCTCATTTATACTTATAAAATCTTTGGGTTCAAAATTTTCTGCTATTAACAATTCAAATCCTTCTATATCACTTTTAAGTGCGGTGATATTATTTATATTTATCAAATCTTTAATTTGCTCTGAATTAGATATATCAACATATTGAATAGATAAATTATTTTTATTTTTATATTTTTCTTTAAAAAAATTAATCTCTCTTATATCTTTATCTATGCCTATTACTTTATTCGCACCATTTCTTAAAAAATATATAAAAGAAAATTCTTTCTCATTTTTGACTCCCCATCTTCCACACCCTAAATCAAGCACGTTCTGGTCTTTGATATTGAAATATTTCCAATGTTCTGATGCGTTTTCTGTTTTTATATTAAAATTAATCATTTTTATTTAGTAATTTTTAGATTTCCATTCAAAATTAAAAAAATCAAACGGCTTTCTATGCTCATCTTTAGGATCATAATCTACATTCGTGCAATTTAAAACCATAGCTTCCTCATTTCCTATCGCGGAAAATCCATGCCATATTTTAGGTGGTATGGTTAAAACTGATGAAAATGGAATTAGTACATGTTTTTCACTTTTATTATTAATATCGTCAAATAATCCAACCAAAAGTCTTCCTTGAAGTAATATAAATCTATCGGTTTGTTTCTCGTGCATATGCCATGCTTTTATAACCCCAGGAAGACATGTAGTTACATATATATGTTTAATTTTTCCATCTTCTTTTTCTTTAACCAATTCGGCTAACCAGCCACGGTCATCTATAATTTTATTTATTCTTTTATTCATTTTTATTAATATTTTTTTGGTGGTGGGTTGGGGTAGTTTACAATTATACTAGAATTATAAGAGCAATTCTTATTTATTCCATTTAATTTTGTGGACCTTGGAATTCTTACCCTCTTTGGCCAAATCCAAGGTTGTCCATCTTTATATTCTTTTATAATTAAATCCGCTGTTAAATAATCTAAATCTGGTCCGTAATCATAATATGCTCTGTATTTTGATTTATAGATTTCTCCTATTTTGGCGTTCTTGTACAAAGAGAGAATCCATCTCTCGGTTATATAATATAATGGGTATCCACGATGATAACTTTTGCTTAAATCTTTTTCATGTTCTATGATATCTGGAAGATTTTTTAAATAAGAAGTTTTTGCCCACCAAAAATTTCCAGAGAAAAATAATCTATGAACATATACATCTATGACGTATTTATTATGGTAACTCATGGTTAAATTTGATCCGATTACATCATATCCATCTTCTAATCCTTTTATAGAATATTCATATTTATTTATTAATATAAATTCTAACATTTTTCTCCAGGCCCATACGCCTTTCATTTTGTGTGGTCTAGAAACTCCTTTCGCGTGAATATATAATACATACGAGTCGTTTGCTTGTGACCATTTTTTTAATTCCCTTAAGCAGGCTCTTTCGTAATCTTTAAGATAATTTGAATAATAAATTAGATGTATTTTATTTGTCTTTTCTAATAAAAAATTAACATCTTCCTTTGACTCCCCTAGATATGTAATATAAATCTTATCAAGATCTTCGAATAATTTACTAGAATGTATCTCTTTAAATTGATCCTCTACAATTTCTTTCCAATGATTTAAACCGCATATATGCCAAAATATTACTTTTTTCATTTAATTAGTTTTTATTTTAACCAAACAGATGTAGGATTATACGCTTCTGTGTCAAGATAGTCCCAAACCTTCCAGTCTTTGTCGCCCTTAGAATATCCAATAATATTAGACAGAAATGCATGAAGGTCTTCAATATGCCAAACATCATCTAATAATTTTTTGCCAAGATATCTTGATTGATGAGCTACATGATCTGCGTAACTATACGCAAAAGCAGAAAATGGAGGAAGAACACATCCCATAGAGCAAAGAACTCCCTGCATACGAGAAGCAACTTCTTTTCCTCCAACAGAATGCATGGTTACGATGACTCCAGCTGGTTTGCCTAAAAGATGTTTTTTGCCCTCTATTTCTGTCATTTTCTCAAAAAGTTGTTGCATATTCGATCCCCAACTATCCCAATATGTTCCTGTGCAAAAAATTAAAGCATCACTTTCTTTAATAATATGTCTAACTTTTGGCCAATAGAAATCTTTATGAAGGTGTAAGATTTTAATTGCTATATTTGGATCGATTTTATTAATTTTTTTTCTTATTTTTTTAATAAGAGATCCAGTATTTCCATTTTTTCCACCTATAGAGCCATTAATTATGGTAAGAGTTATTTTCTTTTCTAGCGAGTTCATTAATATAATCCTTTATAATATTATATAATCTTGTTTCTTCTGGGTTAGCTTCTCTTTCAATATCCTCAAAATTATAAAATATATATTCTTTTAATTGATGATGTTTGAATCTATGTATGCCTTTTTTATCATCTCCATAAACAAATATATATCTAAATGGTAACGATTCATTTTTTAATTTATATAAACTTCCATATTTTGGAAATAGTTGTTTACTTTTATCTAAAAAGTTTAATATTTTTTTAAAAATCATAAAATCCCAAATACTTTAAGTAGGACTATAGAAGATGCACTTGCTCCAACTAAACTACTAATTGTTCTAATAATTTCTAATTTATGATTATGATGATCTACCCATATTTCAAAAGGATCTCTTAACTTTCCTCTTGCTAAAAGTTTTTTTCTTTGTTTTTTACTTAATTTTAAGTTAGAAATATCTTTTAAAGTTATCATTTTTTCTTTCTTTTACTTTTTACTGGTTTCCATATTTTATTATTTGTGTCTAAATTAACGCTCATATGCATGACTTTACTGTATAAAGTATAGCCAAATCCATTTCCCCATTTCATGGTAGTAATACTTATTAAATCTCCAATTTTATATAGAATATAAGATAATAAAAACTTCATATATTATTATACAAGAAATTTCACAAATTTTATTTTTTATTTACTTTAAAAAGGTTGGATAAAAATGGACATTTACTTTTATCTTCTTCTTTTATCGTAAATTTATAATCTAATTTATGGTGTCCTTCTCCAATTTTTTCTCCATCAGTATTTATACCATCTCTATAAAAGAATTGCCTTGTTGACATTTTTTCTCTTTTACTATCATTGAATTCCCTTCTAGATTTTGACCAAGTAGTATGTTCCTTTTGTAGCTTCTTATTACTTTTTATATCTAAAAATTCTATATTAGTTTTTTCATTTAAATTTAATGGATAAGGTATAATTCTACATATAGGATCATTTTCATTAAATTTAATTAATTTATTTTTTTCTGTTATTTTAAAATTCATAGTAAAAGTAAATGGAGACCAATTTGTTTCTACTAAAGCTTCTAATGCCTGTAAGCCATTCACTGGAGTATTTGAAGGTCCAGATACTAAAAGACCCCATCCTGGAGGAGTTTTAAAAATTACAGGAAAACTAAAAGTAATAATTCCTTTTACGAAATGAGACATGCAACTGCTAAAATATTCATTTTGTTTTTTATGAATTATTTTTACATCTGACATACTCGGTCCTCCATTCCAAAATATCTCGGTTTCGTTTTGGTATAATATATTATATCCCAATTGATTTGATGCTACTAATGGAGCGCAATAATAGGCATAATATTGTTCTTTGTCGTCCATCCAAGTCCTTTTTGGAGATGCAGGAACTATATATTTTTTACATTTTTCTATTATACCGTCATGTAAAGCGTAGCATTGTATTAATACATCATTTTTTATAATTAAATTATTTGCGTTTAAATTCATATATTAAATTTCTTTTTAAAAGCATAATTGTTTATTCTATTAAATAAATCGATTGATCCTTTTGTTAAATTGCCATCCTCTATGGCTGGAATTTCTATAAATTCCCATGGTTTATATGATCTCTTGTCAAATATCATTTTTTTTGTTTTTTCATCTTTTATTCCATAACAATAATGATAAAATAAAGCATTTCTTTCTGAAATATCAAATGGTGGCATATCAAGTACATCTATAATTTCTGGAATAATTTTATTTTCTGCAAGAGCAATATTAAATCCATACATATCACATATCCAATTCATATATAGTGGATTATTTTTAACATCAGTAGTTCTAAATAAAACTGTTAATTCTATCCATCTATTTATTATTTTCCTTAAAATATTCTCTTTAACAAGAAATGGCCAACCTACTGGTTTATAATAAGATAAAAAGTCTGTAAAACTAGGATTTACATCTTCCATATAAAATTTTACTACTTTTTTCGTAAACTCGTTGTGGTCTGCATTCATATAATTATATTTTTGTCCCATGATACTTTGAGTATTCGAATCAAATTTATCTATAAATATAAAATCTGCTTCAACAAATAAATATAATCTATCTAATTCTACTTCTTTTGTCTCTAAATATTCTTTAATTGAAAATGCCCTATCATAAATAACATAATCATCATCTTTTTTAAAATTTCTATAGCTCTTATTTTTACATAAAAAATACGGATAGTTTTTATTTAATTTTTCCTGATCAGTTATTATAACTGATAAAAAATCTACGCTAGGTTCATTTTTATAAAATTTTAAAAATGAATCATACATCATCTCCATTTGCCAATCAATATATTTATTGGTTGTTTCTGTTACTAAAACTGTAAATTTATTCATTTAAATTTTTTTAATATAAAAAAGACTAGATTTTGTAGATATTTTTTTGATATATTCTTCGGCTTTAGATTTACCATCCTTAGATAAAGGAAAAGCTCCATATAGAAATTTATCTTTTTTTGAAAAAATTGCGTAATATTTATTTTTATTTTTCATTTGATATAATTAAATTTTTTAAAAGTTTTAAATGATAAACATTCCAGTTTTCTCCATCGTATTGTTTATTTTTTAAATCTTGATATATATTGTATTGAATAATCTGCTCTAATAAATCTAAAATTTGTTGGTTATTTTTCATTAATATTATATTATATATTAATGGTGTAATTATTTCTAGAATATATGTTTTATCTCGATACAACTAATAAATTTTTAGCTATCACTGTAACAAATTCTGGTGGATTTACTGATTATTCTACAAGAGCAAGATCTGGTCATTTATATTATAAAAATGATGTATCAGATCCGTGGGGAAATAATGGAGTTCATATTGGCTCATTTGATTTAAAAACCGCTGGAACTAAAACATTTGTTTTTGGTAATAGCGGTATATTAACTGGATCTTTATCTAATTCTGCTGTTTCAAATAAAGATAAATACGTAAGCATGTGTAATATGTTTTCTGCTGGAAATTTAGATTATCATTTTTTAACAATAGTTGTTGATAGAGATAAGCCTGGAGATTATGTTTATATTGGATGTCCATGTAGTCAAACAAATCCTGGCGGATTAAATAATACTACATATTGCGCTCCAAATGCTTTTAATTTTTTAGGCGGTTACAATTATCTTGGAGCAAAAATCTCAATCACACCTTATTATATAAATAGTAATAAATCTTTAATTCAAGGTACAACTTTAACATCAGCAAGTATGTCATTTTGGGATCAATTAGAATTTGGTACATTAACAACTTGTCAAAATTTAAGAGCAAATAGTGCTACTTCTGGAAGATTTCCAGATACTGCTAATAATATAAATAATATTTCGTGGACTAACGGAGATGTAATAATTCCAACACATGACTGTGCTCCAGATGGACCAGGAGCGACTGTTTGGTATGGAGCATATCGATATTATAGACAGGGAACAGCTAATCCTGCTCAATGCGTCTCTACAATAGCGTCTTATTCATTAAAAAATGGTCAACATACTTTTGGTCAAGTATTTCAAAATCCTCTTGGAACTTTTAATAGTAGAATAATTACAACGCCTACTAGTACAAGTAGTATTCTTAATAGTGAAAGCTACTCGGTAGGATATACTGCTTATGATCAAATATTTGGTTCAACTAATGGGGCGCAAGGAACTGGAACAGTTCAATGCCCAATAACAACAGGAACACCGCGCGGAAATGTTTTAGGCCCAAGATATATGTTAGACATTTCTCTAAGATGTAACCCTGGCGCAAGAACAAATACTATGGGACCATATTATAATGGCAATACGTATCCAACTTATGGAGGATATGGATTTTATTTTAAATTTATTTGGGATGCTTTATGCTATCCCTGCGTTTAATTTTTATAGAAAATAAACTTTAATATATTCTTCTTTTTCTGAAACAGAAAAAGACCTATAAGCAGCCCTGTCTTCTATTATTTTCTTCCAAAAATTTGCCCAATCTTCGTCTGTTTTCCCTACAACAAAAATTTTCCCTCTGTAATCTGTCATTTCTTGTGGTATTTGTCCTGAGTTAGGGGTTGATAACTCTCTTCTAACTTGTCTTGGTTTAGTAATTTCTTTAATTTTTTCTTGAACTTTTTCATTTTTAAACATTTCATCAAGAAAATTTGCGTCTTCTGTATTGTATACTTTATTGAAATATTCATGAACTCTTTGTCCACAACTACAACTTGGATTTTCTCTCCAACTTAATAAGTCTACTTCTATATCTTTATATTTCTCTTTTAAGATATTAAAAGTTTCATCAAGCTCTATGGCTGCTCTTAGATTTAAAAAATTAATTTCTTTAGTCATATCTAATATTTTATAAATTAGGATATAAAAAATCTAATTTATTTTTTATATTATTCTGGCAACGGTTCTCCTGGAATTCCTGGAGTTACTCCCTCATGATTTCCTCCTCCGACGCAATTTGTTGGAGGTGGAGGTGGTAAAGGTGGAGGTGAAGGTGGAGGAGGTGGTGGAGGAGGAGGTGAACACCACTCAGGTCTTGGGCTTGGTGGTTGCCAATTCGGATCAGGTTTTACAGAAAAATCGATGTATCTATAAAAAATATCACTGGTACAAAAAAATCCATCACATGGCGGAGTTCCATTAACATCTACTGGTCTTGCACCTGGAATTGGGTCAGACCCTATAACTGCCCAAGGTCTTTTACACCCTAGAAGAATGTCTATATCTTCTGCATTTTTATCTGCTGCTTCTTTCTCTAAAAGCTCATAACATCCTTCTGGCCTTATTTTTTCTTCATATCTATTTTTTAAATCTAATTCATTTGCTTTAATTTCTTCTATAAGTCTTTTTCCAAATGCTTGTTTATCTGATGTGCAATTTCCAAAATAAAGGCTAGACTTTGTAATACTTGAACTAATAGGTCCACATCTATATTCTAATTCAAAAGGAAATCTAGATCCCTTTTTATAAAAGTCACAAGGATCTGCATTTTTATCATAATTATAAATAGATATACCGTTTGGACACTGAATGCTTGGCGTAGGGAAAGGCCATCCTCTATGAAATTCTGCTTCGTAAAAACTTTTATAGCAACTAGAATTAGCGCAACAATCTAACTGTCTTATACAGTTTTGCAATTGCGCATTGTAATCAACTGGGTCGTGAGGAAAAACATAAGAGCACATATGATTTTCCAATTCCTATATTACACTCTTGGGATATTTCCTGTATTTTGAACTAAATTATATTTAATAGAAATATCCTCTTTAGAATCATCGCTTGTTTTAAATGATATTAAACCTGTGCAAATTGGGACATTATATTCTTTAAATTTATTTAAATTTTGAGGTGAATATGGACTAATTTTATTTATTTTATTTCCTGCATAGGCTGAATATTTGTCTCCATAATATAAATTATCTGGTATATGAGCCGCAGAGATCTTGAATGTTTTAACGCTTGCCGATGTATATCCTGTAATTTCAAAAGTTTCTGGATTTACTAATACTCCACTTTTTAAAGTTTCACTAATAGCCGAACCTAGATATGGATTTCTTCCAGAGCCGTATATATTATTTCCTGTATAAAAATAAAATCCAGTATATGAAATTGGTAAAAGTAAATCATAAGTTTTATCTGTTTCTAAATATAATTCTGGATATCTTTGATTTTGGAATCTATAGTAAACTTTTGCTCCACTTCTTTCTTGTGGAATATCAAATTGGCTAAAAACTTTAGTTCTTAATACTAAATTTAAACTTTGTTCTCTTAAATTATCTCCACTGATCATCATTTTGCCTGTGATTGAATTTGGCGAAACGGAAAAATATTCTATACTTGGATCAATATTATTTTCCTTCACACTAAATTGAATTAATCTATAATTCCCGTTGATTTTATTATAATTTGGTTCAATAACTTTTAATCCACTTACATCACCTTTAATAGCTAAAGGCCTATGATGCGATAAGTTTGTTTGCAAGAAATTATATTTAAGGCCTTTTTTTAATATTATTTCATCTAATTTTTTATATTTATTTGAAACTGTATCGTAGAATCTATATCCAGATCCACTTAAAAAGTTAACTGAAACATATTCTTGCTTTGAGTCTTCTGTGTTAAAAGTTGGTAAATTATTTCTTTGTAATTTAAAAAGTAAATCTAATTGTACTGCTCCAGTTATTGGATTAAAATTATTTTTCTGATAAACAAGTTGACCATTTTGATTTTTAAATAAACCAGAATAACCTTCTCTATATTTAAAATATTGTCTCTCAGTATTTAAATTTGAAACATAGGTATCTGGTTCTACATTAACAGTAATGTTTGCTTGACCTTGATAAGAAGGTAATGCTTTAGTTTTTGATGCAAATTTTGCTTTTAATGTAGAAGTTTCTGAAATTATATTTAAACCTGTTGCATAAGCTGTAAGCCCAAATACTGGACTAGATGTAGGTAGATTACCATTATTATCATATTTTAACAATGATCCTTCTAAATTATACTCTAGATTATCTCCAGTGCCTTGAATTACGCCTAATTGATTTTCTCTAAAAGATGAAAAATAGTAATCATCAAAAAATATTTTAGTATTATTTCCCAAAGCCTTTGTAGAAGCTGAAATTAATTTAGATTTTACTAAAAAGCTTAATTTACCATCTTCTAGCATTGTGCCTGTAACTTCATTTAAAATTAAACCGCCAGTATTTGTATAGATTTTTGTTCCATTAGCTAAAGTAGAGGAATGAGTTCCAGTCTTTAGATAATTAATTCTAAAATTAATATCCACGCTACTATTTTTACCTATTGTATAATATTTTACAAGTTGGCCAGATAAAGGATGATTATTTGGATAAACAAATTGAGTTATTTTAAATTTATCATCAATTACTTCAAGATTTGAAGAAGCAGAAGAGATATAAAAATTCTTTGGTAAATCTCCAGTATTAAATACAGAAAATGAATAAACTTCTCTATCGTTTAAAGTGCCAGATTGATTTATAGTATAATTATTATTATATAACTTGTATAATCCAGTATTATTTGGTTGAAAATATGGTCCATATCCTAAATCAAAAGAATTTGGAGAAGTTCCTGTTGGAATCCAGGAAACAGTTCCGCTAAATACAAATATTCTACGAATTGTTTCGTCTGATGATTTAACTTTTATAGGATCATCATATTGTAAATTTCTTTCGCCCCTCATTTCTGTATAAACAAAAGAACATCTATTCGTTACACACCATTCAATATTTGGAATATTATCTTGAAAATATATTTTATTATAAGAAATTAATTGCCCAGTTTTTGTGCCAGAGATAATACCGCTAGTTTGTGCGTCCGCATAGTATTCTGATAATCCAAAATTTAATAATTCTTTTTTCGTCCAATAATTTCTTCCTACGCTTCCTAATTGATATCCACTATGATCAACTAATTCGAAAATATTTTTATATGGAGATATAAATGGTGCCCATGGAAGATCATTTCTAACGAATCCGCAAATTTTAAATCTTTGGCCAGAGGAAATTCCTTCTGGATATCCAAAACCATCTTCTTTTCCATAAGGAAATCCTGCGTCAGGTTCAAAATTAGCTCTTATAGTCCTATCCAAGCAATAAGCTTGACCATTTACTGTAGTATATGGATCTTTATCTAAAGGATAATATGTCTTGGCAAATTTAATTTTTAATCCAGATGCTCTATAAGTTTTTAACCATCCAGATTCATACCATAATGAATTATAATTATCTTTTCTGTAAGTTTTTAAATCATTTAAATAATTTTGATTATCTCTTTTAGATATTTCGCTACCTAAAATTACTTTAGAATTGTTTAACAAATCTTTAAATTTTGGTGTTAAATATTCTTTATCTGCATATTCATAATAAGTATTATTAATAGCAGATGCTAAATCTAAGTCTTTAGCTTTTGTTTGACCGCTAAATCCTTTTCTATATCCAGTAATTTTATTCATGATTTTTAGGCCTAGCTTTGTCTAGACTTCTTGTTGCTCTTTTTTGCCTCATTTCTGAACCCTGATGTTCTCAATGAAAAAGCCGGTTATCTAGATGTTAAAACCTTTCTGGTGGTTTCTTCTTGCTCTTCTCATGTATGTTATTTTTCATTTTTTAAAATGAAAACTCGATGTCTCCATCGAGATCGGACTATATCTTGCTTACTGACTTTCGTTAGTAAGACTGGGTGCTCGTGTCTCTGTTATTGTTACGGTAACTCAAGAGTTAGTCTCTACACCTTCATGCTTCGTTTTTACCGTGAAGCAGGCTTGGCTCGGTATAATCCACTTGGGACTTCCACCGAATTCACCCAGTATGCCCATCATCTTTTAAAGAACTATAACCTATTACACTAAATAATATAATGTGAAATTATTTTTATATTTTTTCTTTATCACCAGAAAACATTATTTGTAGTTCTTCTTTTATGGAGTTATTTATTTCTGATTTTATGAAAGATTTCATTTCGTCTAACTCATCAAATGAATAAAGAATATTATCTTGATATAGCCTATATAGATTTATTTTTTCAAGAATATCACACTTATTAAAAATTAACTTATTGACCCCAGAAATTCTAATTGCACGAATTAATTTTGTTAAATTCAACCAATTAACTAATCTTTTTCTACCAGTTGTAGAACCAAACTCCTGCCCAATATCAATAATCATATTCAATTCTGGATCATTCCAGAGATATTCTGGAAATAATGGATCTACTCCACTTTTTGTATCGTAAATTTTTGCAACGCCAATTATATCTCTAATTTTTTTTGGAGAAAAACCTAAAGAGCAAGCAGAGTATGGAAGAGTTTCGCTACTAGTAACATAAGGATAATTTCCATAATTTATATCTAACCAAAAGCTTTGAGCTCCTTCACAAAGGATTTTGCCATAAAGATTTCCATCCCAAATATATTTTTTATCAATATAATCTTTTGCTAATTTTCCAGTTCTTAGCATTTTATCTGCATAAGCTGGGGCGATACCTTGTCCAGTGGTCCCAAGCTTTGGCTTTAAAAATTTAAGATCATATTGAATATGTCTTTCTGTGATGATATTTGCGTTTGAACTTACTTTAATTAAAGAAGTATCAAATCCATTTTTTTCAAGGTATTCTATTTCGTCAAAAAATTTATCTACATTAATAACGCAATTTGGTCCAATAACACTAATTTTATTTTGAAATATACCGCATGGTATTATATGCGTTTTATATTTTTTATTATTTAAATAAATAGTGTGCCCAGCATTTGGCCCGCCATTCCAACGACAGACCATATCGTAATCTTTAGATATAGTATTAGTAATTTTACCTTTTCCTTCATCTCCCCAACATAATCCAAAAATAATATCAACTAGTTTTATCATTATTATTTGATTTTAATTCATTTAAATAATTTTCTAAATTTTCTTTAGCTTTTGTACAATAATCTTGTCCTGATTTGCCACAACAATTTTTAAATTTTGTTAAAGTGAGTGGACACCAAGTATTCCTAGGGACTTTATTTAAAACTCTAACTATTGGAGAAAATGGGGTAGCTCTGGCGTAAGGATTATCTGGTAGTTTTATATTTTTTACATTCTCGTTTACATTTTCATTCATATTATCGGGTGCTTTCGAGTTTTGGCCTTAGTCTTTGGAAAGCCGCATTAACCTCGGCAACATTTTCAATTTTATTAGCATCCATAATAAGAAATGCTTTTTGTCCAAGTCTAAAATTTTCATCAGTTTTCGCGGATACAACAGCTTGAATTCTTGATCTCATTTGAGATTCGTTTTTTAATGAAAGATTTCTTTTTTGTTCTTGAAGAAGCTCTATATATTTTTTATTTGATTCAATTTGAGATTTTGCCAAATGATATTCCGCTCCTCTCGTAACATCATCATATTTTTGATATGTTGATTGACCTTTGCTGCTGCTAATAGCTATTAATAATGCAATTATTGCAATTGCTAGATATTTTATATTATTATAATTTTCCATGTGCAAATCCTTCGTACAAGTTGTTTGCTGTAACTTTTACAGCTTTTATTTTATTTGTCCAAATGCCTCCGCGCATTTCTTCTATTGATCTAAATCCCAAATAACTCATTGCACTTCTTAAGCCATTGGCAAAATCATATACAATGTCTTCTATGGATTTATTTTCAATCAAGGGAATTAACGTGGCATCTCCTTCTACAAATAAATTCTTTTTTGTACCATCATATAAATCATAATCTTCTACGACATCTTTGCTTGCCATTCCTCTATATTTTGCATATCTTTTACCGTCTTTTTCTATTATATTTTCTTCATCTACGGAATCTGCAAGTCCAGCAAATATTCTTCCACATATTACGGCATCCGCACCACTCGCGATAGCTTTAACTAAATCTTTAGGATATCTAATCCCTCCATCTGCTAAAATACTTGGACGATTTTCTTCTTTTGGATTTTCGTGTCTAAAATAATCTAGATTTGCTAACTGAAAATTTCTAACTGCTTTCCAAGCATAATATAAACCTGTGACACTTGGACATCCTATTCCAGTTTTTATTTGGGTCAAACACATTGATCCAGGTCCAATAAGATGCCTAAAACCATCTGATTTTAAATTAGCTAATCTATAAACACTTTCTTTTGTTAAAGTATTTCCAACGATTATATCTTGTTTATAGGATGATTGTTTATACCATATAAGAAAGTCTTCGACATTTTGAGATAAACCATTAGCAGTATCTAAAAAGAATATATCCGTATATTCCGAAATCATTTCAATTCTTTCTTTAAAGTCTTTAAGACCTATTGCATTTATGCAAAAATTACTTTCGTCTTTTATGTGCTTAGCTTTTTTAGCTTGATCGTCTGGAGACATAAATCTATGTAAAACTCCTGCACCACCAACTCTATTAATCTTTATACAAGATTTAACAGATGAAACTGTATCCATCGGAGAAAGTATAATTGGTATATCTATATATTTTGATTTGCTAATTTTTGTTATTGTATTAACTTCTTTTCTAGAAATAATATCTGAAAAATTTGGAAGTAAGGAGATATCATCGTATCCTAAAGCTTCTATAAATTCCATTCTTTGATTATAGAATTGATTTTAAAAAAAGTCAATAGTAAATCAAATTTTTCGTATCAAAGATCCGTCTTTTTTTATAAAATTTATAACGTCTTCAGAGCTAAATCCTAAATTATTTTTTAAATTAATTAAAATTTCTTGAGGCAAAGTATTTATTTTTTGAATAAATTTATCTTCAGCGTAATTTTCTCTAGTTTTTCTGCTACAACTACATCCTCCTAGAGACATATCATAGTAAGAAATATTCTCATTGAAATAAGCTAGAGTTTGTTCGTCTTTTATTTTATTTCTAACTTCTGTCACGAACTGTTGTAGATTAAGATTCTTCTCTGTCATGGTATTTCATTAAAATTACACTTATATAATATAATATCAAAGAACTAAAAAATATCAAAAATATTCTATATATATTACTAAATAATAGATAGTCCCCTATACATAGCCAAGTATTAAGACAAATAGGACAACTTATTAATCTTGTGAAAAATGAATTATATTCCATATTTAAAAATATAGGATAATTAATATTGGGATACTTCATTTTTAGTTCCAAATATTCTTTAAATTTAAATATTTTATTTAATAATGGTATCTTATTAAAGTATTCAAAAAATGCGTCAGTTTTAAACCAGACTAAAAGTATAAAAGAGTTTAATGTAAATAAGAATATATTTTCTATCATTAAATATTATATTTAAAAATCTCTATATTATAAAATTTAAATATATCAAATGATTTTTGTTCTTTGTCGTATTCTTCTATATAAAGAATTTTTTTTATGCCATGAGATACAATATTTATCGCGCAAGATGAACAAGGGAGTAATGTAGTCGCCATTAAATATGGATCATCATATCTAGATATACATGCTAAAGCGTTTGTTTCTGCGTGAATCATATATAATCTTCTTTCATCCCTATTATCCCAAAAATTATTTTCTATATTCTTTTTGCTTGTTAAGCCGTTGTAACCTATACTAAGTAATCTACCTTCTTTGTTCAAAATTGAGCAGCCAACTTTTTTGTATGGATCTTCTGATCTTTCTGAAGCAGAAATCGCAAATTTTATAGCCATATCTTCGAAAGATATTCTTTCCATAATTAAATGTTAAATATATTTTATAATAAAGTCAAGTTTAGAAGCTTGACTTTACTAAAAAATTTTAGTAGAATAATAAAGATGATTGGTATAACTGGAGTAGCTAGATCTGGAAAAGATACGCTTTACAAATTAATAGAAAAAAAATTAGCTAAAGAATCAATATCTACAAAAAGATTTGCTTTAGCTGATAATCTAAAAAAAGATTTAAAAGAATTTATTTTAAATAAATTTAACATTAATCTTGATTCTTGTACTCCAGAAGAAAAGGAAATTGTTAGACCTATAATGGTAGCGTATGGTAAATCTAAAAGAAAACAGACTGAAGGAAGATATTGGATAAATTTATTAGATTCAGAGTTATCTATATCAAACATAATTCCAGTAGTTACTGATATTAGATATGATGAATACCCTAGGGATGAATATTTTTGGCTCTCTAAAGAAAAAAATGGATTTTTAATACATATATCGAGAGTACACGATGGAAAAATTATCCCTCCAGCAAACGAAGAAGAGTATAAAAATGATAAGATTTTATCAGAAAAGTCTAACTATAAAATGATATGGTGTACAGAGTCAAATTCTGAAGTTTTATATTCGACTTATGAAAAAAATATTATAGAAATATATGAACAATATAGAAGACATATTTTTAATAAATAAAGTAAAAACAAATTCTGATAATCAAGCTTTATTAGAATTATCAAATCGCCATAGTGGTATTTATAATGAAATGATAAAAAAATATTATCGCCATTTAGTTAATGTAGGACTTAATCCAGATGATATAATATCTGATAAGTTATATATTCTATATAAATCTGCGATGAGTTTTGATCCATCGAAAAATGTAAAATTTTCAACTTGGGTTGGCAACCAAGCCAGATATTATTGTTTAAATTGTATGAATAAAAATAATAATTCTATTGCCATGGAAGAAAAAGACATCAGATTAATTTTAGAGAAAAAACAATTAGCTGTTAATAATGATCAAAATTTATTAAAAGAAAAATCAGATTTAATATTTTCTATCTTAGATAGAGTTAAGGATAGTAGGTTATCTAAAATATATAAATTAAGATATTTCTCTGGCAAGAAACTCACTCCATGGAGTAAAATAAGTAAAAAATTAAAAATTAGCACTCAAACTGCTATTAACTTGCATAATAAGGGAAAAAAACTTTTAAAAAATAAGTTGACAACCGGATATAATATAGATATAATTTAATTATTATGAATAAAAAAACAACTAATACAAATAAAAACGAAACACAAAAATCAGATTGGGCAAAAAGAGATGTAGGCGCTCTCTGGAAAAGAGAAAGTGCTACTCAAAAATATCTTTCTGGTTATGTAAAGGTAGATGAACTTGGTGTTGAAACAGAGGTAAAAATTGTAGTATTCTCCAACAAAAACAAGAAGGATAATGCAAAAGCTCCAGATTATAGAATTTATCTATCTAAGCCAGCTCAACAAGCTCCAGCTTCAGTATCAAAAGTTGAGCAAGAGGATTCTTCAGAATCAACTGATGATGTTCTATAATGGAATTTAGCTTAAATTTACCGATAAATTCGGTATCTTTTGGACAGGTATCTACCTTATTATTAAGAGAATTATTCTTAAAAAATAAGGTAGTTCCTATTTTCCCAATAGGTCAACCAGATTTATCTTCTCAAAATATTGAAAAAGATTTTGGAGAATGGCTACAGTCAAATATAAATTTAAGTTTATCTAAACATTCTAGAAAAAATAAAATTTTTAAACTTTGGCATATTAATGGAAGTTTAGAAAGTTTTTCAGAAAAGCAAATCCTTTTTTCATTTTATGAATTAGATTCACCAACAGAAGTAGAGCTTAATATTATTAAGAATAATGATAAAGTATTATTTTCTTCCAAATATTCTATTGATATATTTAAAAAATATGGATGTAATAATATTGATTATTTACCTCTTGCTTTCGATAAATATAACTTCAAAAAATTAGAAAAAGATTTTTTCTCAGATAGAATAGTTTTCAATCTTTTAGGCAAACTAGAAAAAAGAAAACATCATAAAAAAATAATACAAACTTGGCTTAAAAAATTTGGTAATGATAAAAGATATCACCTTCAATGTGCTATATTTAATCCATTTTTAAAACCAGAAGATCAACAGAATTTAATTCAACACTCTATATTAGAAAATAAAAATTTCTTTAATATTTCATTTTTAAATTTTATACAAAAGAATTCAGATTATAATGATTTAATTAATAGCGCAGATATAGTATTAGGAATGAGCGGAGCAGAAGGCTGGGGATTGCCAGAATTTCATTCTACTGCTATAGGAAAACATGCTGTAATATTAAATGCTCATGCTTATAAAGAATGGGCTAATAATGAAAATTCAATTCTAGTTAATCCTTCTTCTAAAATTGAAGCTTATGATAATATGTTTTTTCACAAAGGACAAATATTCAATCAAGGCAATATTTATGATTTCAATGAAGATGAATTCATTAGCGCATGTGAAAAAGCTATAGAAAAAGTTTCAATATCAAAAGTAAATAAATCTGGATTAAAATTACAAGAAGAATTTAGTTCTGAAAAATTTGCAGATAATGTATTGAATATAATTCAAAAATGATATGCCTCAATATTTATATCAAAATCCAAAAACAAAAGAAATCATAGAACTTATACAAAGTATTCATGATAAACATGAATATATTGATGAAAATGGATTAAAATGGAATAGAATTTTTACTGTACCAGAAATAAATACTCAAGATAGATTAACAGAAAAATCCACAGAAAAAGATTTTGCTAGAATTACATCTTCACAAAAAGGTACTGTAGGTGACCTATGGGATAGAAGTCAAGAGCTTTCTCAAAAAAGAGAAAAAGTTTATGGAGAAGATAAAGTCAAGAAAAAATATTTTGAAAACTGGTCTAAAAAACGCAAAGGAAAGATACACCCAAAAAGTAATTTAGATTAAAATTGTTTATAACTTTCTAGTTTTTTCTTTTTTAATATCTAAAATTAATGTAATATAAGATTCACACGTAGTCTTATGAACATTAAAGTAAAAAAAAGAAATGGTTCTTCAGAAAAATTTAATATTGAAAAAATACATAGAGTTATAAATTGGGCAATAAAAGACCTTAATGGAGTTAGTTTAACTGATATTGAAATCAATGCTAAAATAAATATTCATGAAGGAATATTTACAAAAGAGATTCATAAATTACTAATTGAATCTGCGGCAAATTTAATTTCTGCAGAAAAACCAAATTATCAATTTGTTGCTGGAAGACTTTTAAATTATCAATTAAGAAAAGATGTATGGAAAGGTAAACACGCACCAAGACTTTTAGAGTTTTTACAACAGGGATTAAAATATAAAATATACGATTCTATCGTTTTAGAAAAATATACTGAAGATGAAATTAATAAAATGGGCGAATTCATTGATCATGAAAGAGATTATAATTTTACTTATGCAGGCATAAAACAATTGTGCGATAAATATCTTATTAAAGATAGAGTGTCTGGAAGAATTTATGAAACACCACAATTCGCATATATTTTAATCGCTGCTTATGCATTTATTAATTATCCAATAGAGACAAGATTAAATTATATACGAAAATTTTACGATGCAATAAGTAAACATAAAATTAATCTACCAACTCCAGTTATGGCTGGAGTAAGAACTCCAAGTAAAAATTATGCAAGTTGCTGTTTAATTGGAGTTGATGATACAAAAGATAGTATAACTGCTAGTGCTACAGCAGTCAGTATGGCTACCGCCAGCAGATGCGGAATAGGAATTGATGTTTCTAAAATTAGAGCAATAGGTTCTCCGATTAAGAATGGTGAAGTTGTACATACTGGACTAATTCCATTTTTAAAAATATACGAAAGTAGCGTTAAAGCTTGGCAGCAAAATGGATTAAGAGGTGGTAGTGCTACTTGTAATATTCAATGGTGGCATTATGAGATAGAAGATATTATAGTATTAAAAAATAACGCAGGGACTGACGATAATCGTGTCCGTAAGTTAGATTATACAATTGGTATGAGCAAATTATTTTATGATAGAGTTCTTAAAGATGAAGATGTAACTTTATTTAATACTGCTGAAGTTCCAGAGTTATATGAAGCTTGGGGAACAAAAGAATTTGATAAAATATACAAAGAATGTGAATCTAAAAAATTAAAAATTAAAAAGAAAATATCTGCGCGTAAATTATTTTCTTTAATAATTAAAGAAAGAGTAGAAACTGGCAGAATTTATATTTTAAATGTTGATCATGCAAATAATCATAGCGCGTGGTTAGACAAAGTTACAATGAGTAATCTTTGTACAGAGGTTATTCAACCTACAATTCCTCTTAATGATTATCACGATAAAGAAGGGGAAATTGGAATGTGTATTCTTTCGGCTATTAATATGTTAGAAATTAAAAATTGGCAGGACCTAGAAAAGACTTGTGATCTAATTGTTAGATTTTTAGATGAAATTATTGAAATTCAAGATTATTTTAATATTGCTGCCGAAAATTTTGCAAAAAAACGTCGTAGCCTTGGAATAGGAATAACTAATTTAGCAGCTTATCTTGCTAAAAATGAATTAAAGTATACTTCCGATAAAACCTTACCAATAATTGATGAATGGATGGAGCATTTTCAATATTATCTTCTAAAATCAAGTATTGAATTAGCTAAAGAAAAAGGTAAATGTGAAAAATTTAATCATACTAAATATTCAAAAGGTATTCTTCCTATTGATACTTATAAAGATAAATTAGATGAACTTTGTAAAAGAAAATTATCCTTAAATTGGGAAGATTTAAGAAAAGAAATTAAAGAATATGGATTAAGACATTCTACATTATCGTCATGTATGCCATGCGAAAGTAGCTCAGTTATTCAATCATCAACTAATGGAGTAGAACCAATTCGCAGTCTAATAACTTATAAAATGAGTAAGATGGGTAAATTACCTGTTCTCGTTCCAGGGATTGGTAAATATGATAAAAATTATGAACTAGCTTACGATTTAAAAGATAATTCTGGTTTACTTAGAATTAATGCTATTATTCAAAAATATATTGACATGGCTATATCAACTAATGTATACTATAATTATTCTCACTATGAAAACAATGTTCTTCCAGACGCTAAAGTAATGAAAGAAATTATGTTAGCTTATTCTCTTGGTCTAATAAGTCTATATTATAATAATACAGATGATGGAGATAAAGAACAACTTATGAATCAAAAAGAAGACCGCGATTGTTCATCTGGTGCGTGTAAATTGTAGCCAATGAAAAGCGTTTTAAATATAAAAAATATAGATCACACAAAACAACCATTATTTTTTGGAGAGGATCTTAATTTACAAAGATATGATCGTTTTAAATATCCTATTTTTTTTGAATTATTTAAAAAACAAGAAGAATTTTTCTGGTGGCCTCATGAAATAGCATTAAATAAAGACCGTAGCGATTATAAAGACCTAGCTGGGCAAGAAAGATTTGTATTTGATACTAATTTAAAATTTCAAACTCTCGGTGATAGCATGCTTTCTAGAAGTATACATTCTCTTAAAGATTATGTAAGTAATCCAGAATTAGAAATATGCATGAATACTTGGCAAAGATTTGAAGGGATTCATAGTTATTCTTATTCATATCTACTTAATAATGTTCATCCAGACGCAAGTAAATTTTTTGATAGCATTATGGAAGATAAAGAAATTGTATCTCGCGCAGAGTTAATTAGGAATAATTTTGATAAAATTCTTGGTAATGACGATAAAAAAGATTTAAAACAAAAAATATTCGACTGCATTCTTTCAGTTAATGTAATGGAAGGCCTTGTGTTTTATGTTTCATTTGCGTGCTCTTTTTATTTTGGATATCGTGGTAAAATGGAAGGTAACGCTAAAATTATTAAATTTATTCAAAGAGATGAATCTTTGCATTTTGCTACTACTCAAAATTTAATTAAAATTTTAAAAGAAGAAGATAAAGAAGGCTTTACTTCAATAGTAAAAAAGAACGAAGATAAAATATATGCATTTTATGAACAGGCAGCTAAAAATGAAATTGAATGGGCAGAATATTTATTTAGTAAAGGCTCTTTATTAGGTTTAAATGCAGAAGTTTTAGGAGGTTATTCTAAATGGCTTTGCGATGCTCGTTTACGTTCATTAGGATATAAGAAAATTTTTAATCAAAAAGACAATCCTATCGCAGGATGGCTAGACAGTTATCTAGATAGCAGTAAAGTACAAGTGGCTCCTCAGGAGACAGAAATATCAACCTATAAAATAGGTGCCAGAAAAACAGATATATCCGATGATGATTTTAATAATTTAAGTTTATGACTTTATTCACATCTACCATTTGGATTTTTAGGTCCATAGGGTCCGAATAGAGTTGTACCTAAAACGATAGGTATTCCTAAATTTTGTGCAAAAAGTTCACAACTATATTTTTGATAGTGGTTTTTACCTCGATGTCCACATAAAATGTTAAGCGGTGCGTAGAAATAATATGTTTCAAAATCACATGGCGTCAGTATATTATATACTAGAAAAGGCTTTGGAGGTATATAATAACCATCAAGACTTACGGTAATAAATCTAACGTATTTTGCTCCGCTTGTATCTGGATCTTTCCAGACATCTGGAAAGTAGCCTAGACTATGAAATAATACAAATACATCTAACTCTAAATTTTCAGTATTATTGATCTCGAATGGTTTTGATAATGTTCCAGAAATTTGATTTTTCATAAAACTATCTAATGATCCTTGCTCTAAATATATAAATACTCTTTTGCCATATGTATAAACTTTTGAGCCATCAACCCATACTTTTTTATCTTCAATTTTATCTATTAGATTCAAATAAATGTTATTTTCATCTTCTTTTTCTACATAGAAAGCTTGTTTATAAGTTTTAGTTAATTTTTCAGATATTTTTTTATTTTTAATAATAGGTAAAGCTTTATTAAATCCAGGAAATTTATGCCAAGCCGCAATCATATTTTGACCAAGAAAATCATTATTGTTATATTTTTCTGTAGAATTATATTTTTTACTATTATATAGTATATATGCTTTTTCATCCCCAAAAACAGTATTTTTAATAAAAAAAGATTTTTCCATATATAAATATATACACTATTAAGTGTAATTATTATTATGAATTTGGATTTAAATCAATTATTTAACATAATTTTAGGAGCTTTAACATTTCTAGGTGGATGGCTTTTTACTAGAGTATTCTCTTTATTTGATAGACAAGAGAATTTAATGAAAGAGATAAATGATAAAACATTTACTGATTTTATAACTTTAAGAAAAGAAGTAGAAGCAGAGGGTAGGAAGCATCAACAAGAAATTGCAGACTTAGCGCTTAAAATATCAACTACATATGTCACAAAAGAATCATTTGAAGCGTATTTTGATAGAATTGAAGCTAAACTCGATAGAAATTTTGAGATAATACAGCAATATTTAATGAACAAAAATAAAAATTAACTGTAATAGTTAATGTGACGGTTTCAGAAAGAGATTTAGATTTTTTTGCCAAAAAATTAAGTTTATCTCCAGAGAAAACTTTTCTGTTATTACAAGACCCAGATTGTTTGCCAGAAATTATTAATAAAGTTACTGAAGACGATATAAATGGAATTGTAGACATTAGTTTTCCAGTCTTTGTAGAACTAACTATTATAAAATATAGTAAAGATTTAAATTATTCATTTGAAGAAAAAGAATATATATCAGAAGCTGTTGGAACAAAATTCTATGATTTAATAGAATATCCACTTCAAAATAAATATTTTTTTACATTAGAACAAAATGAAGATACGGCAAAATCTATATTAGTATTTCTTGGATTTTTTTATAAAAGTTTAGAGAAATTAAGAAGATCCTATCCATCTGAAAATATATATTACAATATAGCTAAAAATGGATTTGAAAATTCAGATAAAGAAGAAATATCTGATCATCTTAAAGATTGGATTAAAGTTTTAAGAAGAATTCAGAATGAAGTGTGGTACTAAATCCTTAATTATTTAACTTTTCTTTGATATCCAAAAGGGCTTTACCTCCAGATGTAATATATCTGAAGTTAAGTATTATCAATCCAACTTTTCTTTTGACTCCAAATTTATCACAATTTCAGCGATAAACGGGCCATCGCACTTACGGATCAGAGGTAGCTTCGATCACTACATTCTGCGATGCCTACAGCTACATTCCCTTCTTTAGCCATATAATGTACAAATGAAGGTTTTAATAGTCGTCAGCCCTTGGGACGTTGCTATCTCAAGGATTGATAGTTGATTATTTGACATCAACAAACTGCTCTAATTGGGAACTATGTTGAATTATAATATATTAATTTTATTTTTTTGTCAAAGTTTTTTATAATATAAATATGGAAATAATAAAAAATAAAGCCAGATGGTCCGTTTATTCTAAAAAATGCATAAATCATTACAATCTTGATACTTGTATCATTTCTGATCGCCCAAATGAATATCCTTGTATTGCTATACCACAATTAATATCAGACGCAAATGGAACCAGAATTAAATTTAATTTTATTTATAAAAAAGATTGCCAAAAACTTTTAAAAGCTTTATAATGTGTAAATATTAAAAGTTCTTTCTAATTGGGCGCGTACTGGTTTCGATTTTAGGAATCGAAATTAAAATGCAAGTAGAGGTTTAGGTGGGTCTCTTTAAAAAACCTTAAAAGTATTAACTGCCAAAACAGCTAAATACAAAGGTCATATCTCTGCTAGAGTTTCTCTAGTTGAGGAGACCGCTTCTGTAGCCTAAGTTCTACAGCGTGATTACCATGACACATCTAATGGATAATTGCGTATTTAGATGTCTTTATTTATAAAGTTTTTTTATTCTTTATAAGTTTAGTATTCAAAATAAAATCGCCAATTATATTTGTTTTTCTTGTATAAAAGGTTAAAAATAAGAAAAACTAAACTTGTAGTATTTTAATTTAAATTCTCTAAAAGACGAGAGTTCGAATCTCTCCGCGTCCAAGGCAAAAAAAATAATCAATTTATAAAATTTTAGTGTAATAAAAAAATAAGAGGTAATATAATATGTCAACATCAGCAACTACAGATAGAAATGACCCAAATAGATGGCAAAATATTTCTAGGGTCCTTGTCAATGATACCGATTCATCTTTAACTGGAATTCCATTTGATGTAAGTCAAATTAATGATCTAGAAGGTCTAGCAAGAGATATAAGAGGTATGTTAACTGGAATAGTTAATGGTTCAATTAATGTAAATCAATTTGATCTTAATCCTGTAACAGATGGAGTTACCTCTCATTCCCCAAAGAGCGCGTCTCCTTCAAATTTTACTCCAGCATCTGCACATGGTACAATTTTAAATGCAAATGAAAGTAGAAAACAATTTTACATTCAAAATCTAGGAACACAAGGAGTTTATATTAAACTCGGAACATCTCCAAGTTTAACTTCTTTTAACGTATTACTAACAGGAAATAATACAGCATATTCAGACCAAAGCTATACTGGCGTTGTTACAACAACTGGCGCAGCAAATAATCCATCTTTCATTGCTTGGGAAAGATAAGTTTATTAGTTTAAAATATTTGCTTTATGCCAAATATTGAATCTACAGATGTAACTGAGAAAAGAATATCATTAGTATATGATTCTGCAACAGATTCATATAAAGCTCAAAATTTATTAAGCGTAGACGAATTAACCTCTAAAGGATCAGTAATTTCAAATTTTAGCGCTAGCGGTACTAATGGCTCTGCGCTTATTGGGAATGAAAATAGAGAAGAATTATATATCCAAAATCTATCTACAGGAATTTTGTATATTAAATATGGATTGAATGCTTCTAATAATAGTTTTAATTTTATTTTAGCAGCCAATACAAGTAATAACGCAGGAGATGGTGGTAGTTTAAGCGATTTAAATTATACAGGATTAGTTAGTGTTAGCGGAATTGGAACCCCAAACTATATTAGTTGGGAACGTTCATAAAATGAAAAAAGAATTAGAGTTTGATTTAAACTCTTTTTCCGCTGATAAAAAAAAGAAAAAAGCCCCATTAAATAAGCCTTTTAGACTTCCATCTGGAAGCAAAAAAAAATTTGGTGTTTATGTAAAAAATGATAAAGGTAATACTGTAATGGTTAAGTTTGGTGATCCAAATATGTCTATTAAAAGAGATAATCCAGAAAGGCGTAAAGCTTATAGAGCTAGGCATGGATGTTCTAGTCCTGGACCAAAATGGAAAGCTAATTATTGGAGTTGCAAAATGTGGAGCGCAAAACCAGTAAGTAAAATTACTGGAAGTGAAGAAGAAATTATTTTAGAAGCAGATATTCAAGCTAAAAATAAAGGTCTTTGGTATAATATTCAGCAAAAGAAAAAAAGAATGGGTAAGAATTATCGTCCAGCAAAGCCAGGTTCTCCAGATCGCCCAACAGAAGAAGCAATTAAAAAAGCTCAAGCCTCAGAATATTTTAATGAAGAATATGAATGGGATGGCGAAACAGAATTTGATCAAATTATATTTCTAGAAGATAAATCGTTAGGTCAAGTCGAAGAGATAGAAGATGTCGAGAATGAATTTGAAGATTATAAAGAAGATTTTTACGAGATGATAGTTGGTTCAATTAATTCTATATATCAACATTCAAAAAATGTAATAGAAAAACTAGATGATCCAATGGTTAAAGAAAATCTAACAGAGCCATTTTTACAACAAATGGCTGCTCTTGCAGAAGATTATATGATTACAATTCATAATTTTGTGATGTTCAATAAAGAAAATGAAGACATGCAAGAAAGTGAAGCATCTACAATATTTAGAATCGGTGACAAAGTAAAAAATATTAATGCTGCTTGCAAACATTATGGAAGCGAAGGGATTGTCAAACAAATTAAAGAACTTCCAGAAGATATTGGATATGCAGTAGTTTACGAATGCACAAATGACGGCTCAACATGGAAAAGGGGCGACCTTTTAGGCAAAACTGAAATTCAACTTAAAAAGATTGAAAATAAAAAAGAAATTTAAAAAACTGTTTGGTAGATCAAAACTAATATTAGTTGGACTTGCGGTAATAATATCTTGGTGGTTTTTCTTTAAATGGGGTTTTAATTTTAAATATTATACATCAGTAACAAATATACCTAATTCATGTTTTGTTGATTCTTTAATTTGGGCTTCTAAATGTAATTTTTATCTTAAAACTCATACAGATGTTTGGAATACGATATATTGTTTTGTTTATTTTTATAAAGATGATCCAGATATGATAATCGGTCATGCGGTAACAATATTCGAATACGCTAATTCATTATGGATGTATGATCCTAATTGGGGAACAATGCCAATTGGTTCTGCTGGAAATAAAGAAGAATATCAAGAAAAAATTAAATTATATATTTCTAAAACTTACGGTATAATAATTAAAGAAGGATTTTTTGCAGATGATTGGGTATATGTGCAAAGATTAAAAGAAAAAAAAATGAACGAAATTAAACCAGAGGTGTCTATTCATTTAGATGAACTCAAAAAGGAGTAAGGAAATATGAAAATGAACCTATTTAAAAGGTTACTAAAAAATACAGCCGCAAGTTTAATTGCGGTTTTTTTATGCTCAAATGCCAAAGCCGCAACATTATATTGGGATGTTAATGGTGCGACTTCTGGAGTTGGCGGCTCTGGAAATTGGACAACCACAGGAACAACATGGTCCACCGACCCCAATGGAACAACTACAACTGTATCTGGAGGTTGGACAAGCGCGGGAACGGGACCAACTAATGCGGCTATATTTCAAGGAACATCTGGTCAAGTTACTTTAAGTAGTAGTACTGTATACGCAAATAATGTTCAAGTAAATTCTTCTGGTTATACTTTTTGGAATAGTGGCACTACATCTTCACAAAATAGGTATATTAGAAGTACGAATGGTATAACACTTGGAGTTGGAGTAAATTTAAATTGGGGATCATCTGGTGCAGTTTTGGGAGTAACTGGTCCTATAAATGGTGGCGCAGGTTCACTATTAACTATTGTGGGTGGTACGGATGCTTCTACTGGTGTTAATTCAAGAATCGGACTTTCTTCTAACGCTATAGCAACAGCCATCAATGTTCCCATGACTGTAGCTACTACAGGTACAGGATATGCAGTAGTATCCGTAACCGATTCTTCTACTACAAATAGAATTAACGGAAATATTACCATAAATAATGGATCTAAACTTATTCTTGGGACAGGATCATCTACAAGTAGAGCATTAATTGTAACTGGCACTATTACTTCTTCTGCAGATGGAGCTTTATCTATTAATGAAAGTGGAAATACTGGGCTAGTAGAATTAAGGGGTAATAATATTTTAAGTGGAGATATTAATGTATATGGTCAATTAGGATATGCAAATAAAAATGCATTTGGTACAGCGAGATTAGTTCTTAACCAAGGCGCAACTTTAGGCCAAAGTCAAACTATTGGTGATAATAGTGACGCAGCAAGAATAATTAATAATAATATTCTACTAAATGGAGATGTTACTATTGGCGGATTAAGTTGGGCAAATATTCTTGGTGGTAATATAGATTTAAATAATGCTACTAGATCTATTAAAGTAGACAACTCTACTACCATTTATGGAGGATTTGTTAATAGCACTACAGGTTTAATATTTACAAATAGTTCAAGTTCTGTAGGAGGTAGAACAATGGCATTTAATGGCGCTAGTACATATTCTGGTAATACATATTTTAATTCTAGTGGAACAGGCTGGAATATTAGTGTGAATAATACTAATGGATCTGCTTTTGGAAGTGGAAATGTTTATGTATATAAAGGAACTTCTTTAAGTGCAAATAATACAGGCACAACATTAAGTGGAAATGGAATTATCGCTGGAACAATTGGTGGAGATGCTATTGTAAGTCCAGGAAATAGTCCAGGATTATTAACTGTAGGAGCAGTAGACCCAAGCGCAGGAATGAGTTTTGCATTTGAGATTACTAGCGACTTATTGCATAATGGTACATCTTATAATAATGATATATTGAAAATAACAAATACTCCACCATTTACTGTAGCATTGACATCTGCAAATATTGTTAATCTATATTTAAATTCAAATGCATATAATTTAATGTATAATAATTTATTATCTGGGATAAGTTCATCTTTTCAAACTGGATTTTTTAATGCTAATGATTTTAATACTGATATAGCAAATGCAACTTATAATATGTATTTTCAAAGTGGATTTGGAACAGCTGTATTTAATGGATTAACATACGAAACATATAATGAATTCTTAACTAGAACTTCATTATCTGATGCTTCTTACTTTGTCAATACCAGCTCCACAACGCTTGTTGATTCTAATTTTGGATTTATATCTACAGTAAATGTTATTCCCGAACCTTCTGTTTCTGATCTTATAAATATACCTATTAAAACTCTAAAGTATGTAATTAAATTACATGCTTCTTTAGGGCCCACATATAATGAAAGGGGTTATTGATTTATGAAAAAACTAATAACAACAATACTAACAGCGCTTTTAATTACAACAATAGTTATTCAAGCGCAAATAATTACATCTTGGAACGCTTACAATGATTTCTATTTAGCTCCTATTACAAGTGGATGGACAGGAGCAGTAGATCCAAGTCAAGCAGGTAATGCTTGGGGTTATTACGCAGGTAATGTTAATGGTTTTGGATATCCAACACAGATTGGTTCTTATTTTACAACAAGTTTTTCTGGTATTGGTAGTCAAAGTCTTTATCAATTTTCTGATATATCTCCTTTAGGACCAGGATATGTATTTGCAAATACTTTATGGGATGCTACTGGAGGTATGGGATTTGCTCGTTATCAAGATAACTTGGGATGGGGAGTTAGCTTAGGTCGTTATGATAATCCATGGTTTTCGGGAGCCCCAGGTTTATCTAGAGGACTAAGCAATCTTATTTGGATGCAATCTGGTTGGCTAGGAGGAACTGGGTCAGAGGGTATTGCTTCTGTGCTATCTTTTACAATACCAGAAACAGGAACATATACTTTTACTGGTAAATTTATTGCAGGCGCTCAAGGCGCTAACGGAGCATCAGTTGCTATTGTTGATAGTCTTAATACTCCTCTATTATCTAGAACTACAATGATAAGCGATGAACTGACTAATTTTAATTTTACTAAAACTTATAATACTGGAGATGTCGTGGAGTTTCAAGTAGGAAGCAATTTTACCACAGGTAATGCAGTAGGTTTAGATTTATATGTTATACCAGAACCTTCTTCATTTTCATTGTTAATAATTGGTGGAACAATGTTATATGGCTTAAGGAAACTAAGAAAAAATGGATAATAAGTTGAAAACTTTGTTAAAAGAAAATTATTATACTCCAACTTCTGAACAAACAGAAAAGTTTATACATAATTTCCATCAATATAGAGCTAAAAAGAAAGCAGAAGAAAAAACATATTATTCTTTAGCACTAGTAGTTTTATTAATCGTTACTCTATTAGGATCAATAGTCATAAAAGAAACAACAAATAGACTAGATATACAAACCGCAGCAGGAGAAGTCCAAAAATGAAAAAAATATTATTAATTATATTAGCGGCAATAGCTTTAACCACTTATTGTCATACAGAAAATCAAATTAAAATATCTTTAAAAAGAAATAACAAAGGCGAAATTCTTTTAAATATAACAGGTCATTCTAATCCAATCATAATTGAAATGAACAATAAAACTACAACATTTGATGTAAATGATAAAGAGATAAATCTTGATGCAGTTTTAGACGCAGAAATAGAACCAGTAGATACAGCAAGCGGTACAGAGCAGTCTAATATAGATAATCAAATTCCTCCAGTTATGAGTAATTTTAATCCTCCATTAGCTACCCCATATTAGTGTAAGACTTATGTTATGTTTAATAAAATTATAAAATGGTGGAATGATTTAGAATTATATAATAAAGTATTTTTTATTTTATTTACTCCAGCAATGCTTTTTACTCTTTGGGGGATGAGTGATCTTTATATTAATTACTTTGATGAATTAACAAGAGAGGATCACTTGCAGTTTTTCTTGAGAATATTCTTTCCTGTTAGTTTGGCTACATTTATAACAGTACTAGAAAGAAGAAAAAGAAAACAATTAATAAAAGACATTAAAGATTATCTTGATAAATAAGGTGTAATTTATCTAAATGATAGTAAAAGGCACAAAACAATTAGGGTCTTTTAAAAGAGGAATAAATTTATATATTCCTAAAAAAAATCAATCCGTATTATTAGAACAAGTTATTTGGAGAGTTTTATTGTCTGGCGCTGGAAGCCCTGAGTTTGATTTGGAATATTCTTGGAATGGCACAAATACATTAAATGGTAAACCAGTTTATACGCAAACAGTTTATGGGAGCACTCCAGTTTATATAGTATGGAACTCTGGAGTTAGTTCTTGGTTTTTAACATTTAATTCAACAGACTCAGACCGAGCAGAGCGTGTTTATGCAAGTGTTGATTTAATCGTATGGACAAGACCTAATGCTGGCGGGGATGATCCTCCTCCAGCTGGGCAATTGTTTTATACTCCATAAAACGGTTTTTTATAAATAATTATTTAATTCTAGCTTCTAAATAAAATATATAAACAAAAACAGCAATACAAATTAATATAGAAGAAATAGTCATTATATTTACTTACACATTTTTATATAGTGTAATTTTATTATATGTATAACTTGAGAAATGGAGAGAAAAATTTTATGATATATAATAATAGTCAATTTAATATTTATAAAGATCCAAAAGATTTTTTATTAATTAATGATATAAGAAAAGACCAAATATCCACAATAGGAGAACTACATTACGACACAGTAGGACAAAGCATAAAAACAGTGTTTATAGCCGAAGAAAATGATAAATTTGTAAGAAATGAATTTTTAAATACAAAAAATAGAATAAATTATAATTTAAGTTATACACCATCAACTTTTACAGCAACATTTGATTATAAGGCTAGAGGAGGAGATGGCGCAGACGGAGGATATTTCTATTTTTACGCAAAAGGCACTCAAAATCCTAATACTGGAGAACTATGCCAAATAGAAGATAGAGAACAAGATCAAATTTCATACTATAGATGCGATAGTTTTCCAAATGGAAAATATTCAAATTCACCAGATTTTGATGCATATAGAATTCATTTTGATGAGTATGTATATAATCAACAATTAGCTATATCTTGGGGAGGATATCAAGGTGAAAATGTAGATGAAGAAAATATTATTAGTACAATTGGTACAGTTGAGGACTATCCCGCAGGATTTGATTTTGGAGATGGCACATGGAGAAATATTAAAATTAATTTTGATAAAGGATTTTTTAGAATTTCCGTAGATGGAAATATTTTAATAGAATCTACGGACTCATTATATTCCTCAAGAGATCTTAGCGGAAATAATTTTGGATTAGGAGGATATGTGGGTGGATTAAATAATTATCATTATTTTAAAAATTTTAAATTTTATAATTTAATTTTTTAGCGTCAAGGATAGAACTTGACGCTAAGATTATTATTAGTCTATTTTGATTTTATTTTGTAATTTTTTGTTCTCTTTTCCAAAAGTAATTAACAATAAACCATCTTCATGTTTTGCTTTTACTTCTGAAAGATCTACTTTTCTTGGTAAGTAAAAAGTTTTTTCATATTTTACTCTACCTTCTTTTCTTGTACCTTTAATAGTTAAATATTCTTGATTTGTAATAATATCAATATTTTCTTTTTTAAATCCCGCAAGAGGGACTTCAAGAGAATATTGATCATTTTCTAACACAAAGTCAGAATATCCTTTATCATGATTAAATATAGAATCATTAAATATATTCTCAAATATATCTAATGGTCTATGTCCATTTCTTAATGTTAATAGCATAATTTTATGCCTCCTTTATATTATTTATATGCAAGATATATGCCAACTTTCTACAGAGATAATCATGATAAAAAGAGACAAAATGGCATTAAATATAATTAATAATATAGACAAAATGTCGCATTTCTAGTTGTATTAATTTTATGTGTATATATTTATATATGCCAATACCTCAACCAAAAAATAAAGAAAAACAAAATGATTATATGGGTCGCTGCATGCACAAATTAGCAGAAGATAAAATGCCAAATAAACAAAAGGTAGCAATCTGTTTAAATACTTATAATAATCCCAAAAAGAAAAGTAAAGCAGAAATTGAAATAGATTTTTCAGAAGATATTAAAAATATGAATAAAAAAGAAGAAATTAAAATAGAAGAGGCACCAAAAGTTGAAGCTAAAATTGAAGCCCCAACAAATACGGCAGTAACGGCTCCAGCTGCAGAAGTTAAAGCAGAAGTAGATGGTAAAGGCGAAATGATTCAAACCATGATGCTTCAAATGCAAAATCAATATAAAATTTTTCATTGGCAGACCACATCATTTTCTCAACATAAAAGTTTTGACGATGCAGTAGGAAGTTTAATTGAAAATATTGATGAATTCATTGAAACATATATGGGCAAATATGGCAGAGTAATTGCTTCTAATACATTTAATCTTACCATAGGAAATTATGCTAGCACAGATTTCGTTGCAGTCACAGATGTATATATTAATTTTCTTATTGGCTTAAGTAGTCAATTAGACTCTGCTAAAGATACAGATTTATTAAATATCAGAGACGAAATTCTTGGTAGTTTAAATAAATTAAAATACTTATTAACATTAACATAAATATATGGGATATAAAGCTAAATATATCGAAGTAGATATTACAGAAACAGAAGCTTATCAAAAAACATATAAAGGCAAAAAGAGAAGCGAATTAAAAGATAGTGATTTTCTTTTTCCAGAAACTCGTAGTTTTCCGATTGTTAGTCCACAAGATGTTCGCGATGCAATTAACAATTTTGGGCGCATGAAAAGCAATATGACTTATGATGCCTTTATTAAAAAATTATATAATAAAGCTAAAAGTAAAGGTCCAGAATTTGTAGCGGCTATCCCAGAATCAACTAAAAAAGAACATAATTTATCTTAATTTTCTTGACTTATATTAATATATTTAATATTATTATTATAAGTTGAATTTTGTACTTTTAAATACTCATAAAATATTTCCATCTCCTATATCTGGAGGAATAGAAAAGCGTATAGAAGCTTTTATTAAGTTTTGTATTAATGAAAATATATCATTAAAGATTATATCATCTGAAAAGATTTCAAACCCAGAATATATTTATATTCCAGCAAATAGTCAAGAAGAATTTGTTTCAAAAGCTTTACAATATATAAATAAAAATGATAAAATTATAAGTTATAATCTTACAAATGAAAGTTGTCAAATCATAAATAATAAAGAAATAAAAACAATAAACGCAAATTGTGGCGGAATGGCTAAAGGCTCAAGACCATCTTTATTTATATTTAGCTCTAATATTATTACAAACAGATTCTTATCTTTAAATCAAAAATTATCTTATAATGGTTTTTATAATGAAAATGAGACATGCATAATACCACATGGGCTAAATGAAGATGAATTTTATTTTAATCAGGATGAGCAGAATAATAGATATTTTGTTTGGTGTGGTAGCCTAGGCTGGGGATTACAAGCCAAAGGTCTTGATCTATTTATTAAACTAGCAGAATTAAATCCAAAGGATCAATTTAAAATCTATGGAGCCAGTTGGAATAGTGAACACCTAGAGAACTACTTAAAACGATTAAATATACCTAACTTACAATTTTATTTAGGATTAGAAGATCAAGATAAAAATGCTGTAATGTCAAACGCTATAGCTTTATGTCAATTTACAAGGCTCATAGAGTCTTGCAATATAACAACTTTGGAAGCATATTCTAGAGGAACCCCAGTTATTACATTAGATGAAGATCAAGGCGGAGTAACAAATAATGCTAAATTTTTTGATCTAACTTTAAAAAATTTCGATGATTTTATTAATATAAAAAATAAAGCAATGAATTTTAATAGAAAAGATATATATGATTTTTATAAAAACAAATTTCATTGCAAAAATGAATACGAGCTTTTAATCAAGGAATTCAATAAATGAAAATATATTTCTGTGGTATAACTCAAAATAAAAAAGATGAAATCAATGATCTTACCAAAGATATTTATCAACATTTTGATGGTTTAATTTTTGTAGATGGTGGCTCTACAGACGGAACACTAGAACTACTAGAATCAAGAAAAGGTAAAGGATCGATAATAAAAAGAAAATGGACAAATGATCACGATTTTCAGATGAATGAAATTTTGAGACAAGGGCCAATGATTAATGGCGATTGGTTTATTATTCGAGATACAGAAGAACGGCTAAATCCAAAATTTACATTAGAAATAAAATCATTTATTAATAATTTAGAAAACTCCAGAATATCGTCCTGCTGGTGGGAAGGAAAGGGATTTCTTTTTAAATATTATGACGATATGTTTTTTCAAGGAAGCCCACACTGGGGATTAATGAATACAAGACCTCAAGGAATTGATTTAGCTAAATATTTTAATCACAACAATGAGACAAGAGAAATAACTTGGAATAACAGAACAGATACTAGATCTAGAAAAGATTGGTTCAAACATCATCTTAAATATTATTGGGTTTATGGAAGGTCCAATCATCTTCTCCTTGGGAGAGAAAATAAAATTAAAGAATATCAAGAACTTGAAGCAAACAGAATAAACTTCAGAGAATATTCCAGAATTAAATATAATGTAAATTTCACAATAGAAAGCTTACACGAATTGCTTTCTTCAAATAAATGGGAGAATGATAATATATTTTTAGAAATGTTTAACAAAGAGCCAATCTTACAAAGATATTATTTATCTCATATAAAAAATGAAACAATAGAATCAATTGTTAAAACTTGGGGAGAAGGTTAATATGTTTAGCATTTATTCTTCAGCTTTTAATTTAATAAAAAATAATTTTGACTACAGGGCAACGATTAATAATTTTTCATCTTTTGCCGAAGAAGTTGTAATTGCAATAAATAAATCAGAAGATGAAACGCTTGAAAAAATCAAAGATTTAAAAATATCAAATTTAAAAATTGTAGAAGCAAATATAAGTTATGAAGATCCACTTCTAGATGGAAAAATAAAAAATTTAGCTCTTCAAAATACCACGTTGCCATTGAAAATTGGATTAGATATGGATGAATATATCCCACTTTGGCAAAAAAGTATGTGGATAAATTTAGGAAGTCAACTTCTCGAAGATAATGAAGCAGATTGTTATATGATACCTTCTTTAAATCTCTATAGAAATGAAGATGAATATGCGTCAATTAATCCTAAATGGTATTTACATAAATCAGGCTTAATAAGAGGCCCAGTATTTTTTGGGTTAAAACAAGGTAATTTTCTAGATATAGAAAAAAGCGATGGATGTGAATTAATTTATCCCGATAAAACTTTAGCAAGATCTAGAATTGCTCCGACAGATATTGATATACTTAGATCAAATCAAGCCCCATTTGTTGTACATACAGGTTATCTTTCTATTAAAAATAGAATTTTAAGACAAGAAAATTTTTGGAATAAACATTGGGAAAGAGCTTCTGGAGGATTACAAAAAAGTACTAATCCAACAAAAGAAGAAGATTTCATCAGCAAAACACAAAAACATTTATTAAGAATAAAATGAATCAAAACCAACAAGATTTTAAAAATTTAATAACAACATATAAAGTTGGGATAGGAATTGAAGGGGTAGGTATAGGAGATAAAATCCAATATACTCATCTGCCAGAAAATATATATAAAAACTTTGGAGTAAAATTATATGATCCATTTAAATATTGGGTTTTTGATAAAAATCCATACATAATAAGAGATTCAAATCCAGATATTTTAATTATATTAGATAAAGTATTTGATTTACCAAAAGAAAAACATGAAACAATATATGGTACACAAGATTTTTCTAGAGCTTCTAAGCATTGCAGCATCTTAGGAATCAAATGTTATCTTAGGCATTATAATTTATATGACCAAAACGAACAAATCATAGACTATAAAAAAATATCAATACATGTTGGGCCAGGTAAATCAACCGCTGGAGAAATACCAGATCAAATCATTGATGTAATAAAAGAAAAATATAAAAATTTCGAATTAATTCAAGTTGGAGCCATTCAAGATAAAAATATTAATGTTAAAGATAAAAGAGGCTCTTCTTTAGAAGAAATGGTTAATATAATTAAAAATTCATTTTTGTTTATAGGCGTAAATTCTGGGCCAATGAATATAGCAAATTGTTATCCAAATATTTTTAAAAAAATTATATTAACTGAGGGAAATAATGATTATCCTAAATTTAGAACTAATTATGAAGATTTTTTAACAAAAGAATTTATTCCGCAGAAACACTATGGGAAATTACCACATGTTTCGCATGAAAATTGGCTTGATTTTGGATGTATATATTATAATATATCTAATGATGATATGGGCGTAACATATTCATATACAAAAATATGATTAATTTATTAGTTGATGAAGCGTATGCTTTTGACTTTTTAAGTATTTTTTATATAAAAAGAAATAATAGTATTTTTAATAAAAAAGCTTGGAAAGAATGTGAGGCTTCTATAAAAAATCAAATACCAGATAAATTTAATATTATCATAAAATCAAAAGAATATAAAGCGTTATTAGAAGCAAATAAAAAAACATTTAATGCAGTAGATAAAGCAAAAAAAGATCTAGTAAAAGCTAGTTATGTTGATCAATGTAACTATGAAAGATATCTAGCTAAAAAATCTTTACAAAACAAATTCTTTACTACTTCTTTAAAAGAAACTAAAATAGGTTATAAACAAAAATAAGGAATAAAATATGAAAGAATTTATTAAAATGGATGAAAATAATATGATGTTTTCTTACAAAGAAATCAGATTAGAACAAAGAGTTGAAGTCGTTGATGCTTTGGAAAAACTATATCTAGAACTCAAAAAGACTAATGATATGCCAAAAACTATTATCGAGATAGGAATGAATCATGGAGGATTTTCTTTAGTTTTAAACGATTCAATAATTTCTCGACAATCAGAAATATATTGCTTTGATATCGTTGATAGAAATTTTGAAAATAATTTAAAGAATACAAAAATAAGATGGTTTATAAATGATATATTTAAAATTGAATCTTTTGTTAAAAGCTTAATAGAAAGAGAAGGTAAAACTTTACTATTTTGTGATGGAGGTAATAAAGCTAAAGAATTTAATACTTTCGCAAAATATTTAAAACCTGGAGATTTAATATTTTCTCATGACTATCATCAAGACCAAGAATCTTATGACAAAAATAAAGATAGATGGCCTTGGTGGGAAAGCAGATTTGCAGATTTAAAAGATACATGCAAAATATATAATTTACAACCATTCATGCAAGAAGAGTTTGAAAAATGCGTTTGGGCGTGTAGAATTAAAGTTTAAATTTGATGAATCTTTGCGATCCAAATTCATATCATAAATATGATTCTTTAAAAGAAATTTAAAAAATGAAGATAGGAATATTATGTAATTTTTATGGTTTTCCACAGTATTTAGGCCAGGTCTTAGACTCATGGAAAAAATTTAATGATATATGTATTTTTGCCGCATCCTCATGTAAGTTTGATCAATATTTAAATATAAATTATATAAAAGAAGATAATGAAACAGCTTTTAGATTAAAAACTCAATATAAAGATATTATTTCATATGTATATGACTCTAAAGTATCTAATGATTCTATAGTAAGGAATCATCCTCTTGAATATTTATTAAATCAAAATGTAGACTATATTTGGCTTTTAGATGAAGATGAATTCTATACAGAGGAACAAATTAATAATATTATATCATTCATACAATCAGAACCATTTATTGGATGGTTTAAAATAAATTTTAAAAATTATGTAAATGATGAAAATCATTGGATAGATGGCTTTTGTCCTCCAAGAATATTTAAAGCAAAATTTAATGATCTTAAGTTAAATAAATTTTATTTTGAAAATGACGTTAATTACATCAATAAAGAAAATAAAGAAATAGATTATAAAAGTTTATCTAATATAGAAATCCCAAGGTCAATAGCCCATATTAGACATTATTCATGGTGTGGAGATAAGATATTTTTGAAAAATAAAGTCAAATATCAATTATTAAGATATAATGGAATATGTTCATATATATGGAATGAAAAAGATGAAAAACTTGAATTAAATATAGATGATTTTTATAATAAATATAATATAAAAGCCCCCACAATAAATAAAGATAAGTGAAAACTATACTAGTATCAACGATTATAAGAGACCGCGAGCAATTTCTTGATAATTGGATTAAACAATTAAAAGAATTAGTTCAAATTGATGAAAATAATGAGTATTATTTATCTGTTTATGAAAATGATTCTAAAGATGGAACGAAAGATAAATTAAAGTCTTTTGATTTTTCATTTTTAAAAGGGTTCAAAATTCAAACAGAAGACTTAAATACCAAAAAATTTGGAAGTATTATCAGTGACGAAAGAGTAAAACTTCTTGCAGAGGCTAGAAATAAATCTATATTTAATAATAATTTTTTAAGCAAAGCTTCTCACGTTTTTGTTGTAGAACCAGATGTAAAATATGTCCCAAATATCATTGCTAAAAATATAATTAATCTTGGAGAATATGATATTATCTCACCAAGAAGTACAAATTATGGATCAAAATTATATGATGATTGGGCCACTAGAAAAAATTCGAGTGAAAGAAGATGGACAAATACTTTTGATATTCCAGATTCGTTAGTCGAAGTATGGTCAACTTTTAATTGCCTATGCCTTTATAATGCCGAACCAATTAAAAATAATATTACATTCGATAGTTTTAATGAAAGATTTAATGCTTCTGATTGTGATACAACTGTTATCTGTGAAAATTTTAGAAAAAATGGGTATAATAAAATTTTTATGAATGGAAGCGTAGAAGTATTTCATGAAGAATAAAATGAATTGGCCACTAAATATAAATAATTTTTCTATTTTAGATAGAATTAGCATATCTTTATTTATACTTAATTTTAATAATAGATGGACACAAGATAAAGAAGTTAAAAAATTTGAGCAAAAAATGGCTGATTTTATTGGAACAAAATATGCGATATTTGTTTCTAGTGGTTCAACAGCAAATACATTATTAGCTCAGTACATTAAAGATCATACGAATAATTTTAGCGAAAGAAACCAAGTCATTTTTCCATCATTAACATGGCAAACTTCATGCTCTCCTTGGATAAGGGAAGGATTTGATCCAGTTTTTATTGATATATCTATGGAAGATTTTTCTATAGATAAAAATAAATTGTTAAATTATATTGAAAAAAATAATAAAAAGGTTGCCTGCGTATTCCCTACTTCTTTAATTGGATATACTCAAGATATTGAAATTTTAAATATTATAAAACATAAATATAAAATTCCAGTTTTTATGGATAATTGCGAAAATACATTTGGAAGATATAAAAATAAAAATATATCTTCATATTTTACTTCTTCGACATCAACCTATTTTGGGCATCAACTTCAATCTATAGAAGGTGGATTTATTTTTACAAATGATATTAATGAGTATGAATATTTTTTAATGAATAGAAATCATGGCATGTCTAGAAGTTTGGATGGATATAATCTAAATAAAACTAAATATTTAAATACATCCGTAGATCCATTATTTGATTTCTTTTCTTTAGGTAATAATTTTAGAAATACGGATTTAAATGCATTTATAGGCCAACTAGATTTAAAAAGAGCAGATCTTTATATAAAAGAAAGAATTAAAAAATATAAAATATATTACAATTTATTAGATAAAGATAAATTCTTTCTTCCAGAATATAGACATGATAATCTAGACGTTCCATTTTGTTTGCCTGTTATAGTTAAAAATTCGAATAAATCTATCTATAAAGAAGCTAAAAATATTTGCAAAAAATATAATATAGAATATAGACCAATTATATCTGGATTTTTAGGCTATCAAACTTGCTATAAAAAATATTTTAAAGATATAACACAATATGAAAATGCCATTTATTTACATGAATATGGTTTTTATGTTGGACTTTATTCTAATTTAGATATAAGATATATTAAAGATTTTGTAAAGGAATTAAATAATTTATGAAAAAAGCTGTTATTACTGGAGTTACTGGTCAAGATGGTTCTTACATGGTAGATTATTTGCTTGAAAATACAGATCTTTTTATATATGGAATTAGACGTAGAAGCTCAAATCCAAATTTAAAAAATATTGAACATAATTTAAATAATCCAAGATTTAAAATCTTAATAGGAGATTTATCAGATAGCAATTCGATAGATGAAATAGTTAAAGAAACAAAGCCAGATTATTTTATTAATTTTGCCGCACAATCTTTTGTTGGAAGTAGTTGGCAGATTCCACTTCAAACATTTGATGCTACCGCACTTGGAGTACTAAGATGTTTAGAAGCAATAAGGAAATATGCTCCAAATTGTCATTTTTATTCAGCAGGTTCAAGCGAAGAAATGGGTGATGTTTTATATGCTCCACAAAATTTAAACCATCCAATTAGGCCAAGAAGTCCATATGGCGCAGCAAAGGCTTCTGCAAGACATATTACTAAAGTTTATAGAGAATCTTATAATTTATACGCTATACATTCTATATTATATAATCATGAAAGTGAAAGAAGAGGCGAAGAATTTGTTACAAGAAAAATTACACAAAATGTAGGAAGAATTTATAAAGCTATAAAAAATAACTCTTCATTTGAACCTTTAGAATTAGGGAATCTTGATTCTAAAAGAGATTGGAGTCATGCAGAAGATTTTATTAAAGGAATATGGCTTATGTTAAATCAAGAAAAACCAAAAGAATATATCCTTTCTTCAAATGAAACGCATTCCGTAAGAGAGTTTGTGGAAAAAGCCTTTAGATTTGCTGGCATAAATAATTTTAATTGGACGGGTAAAAATGAAGAAGAGCGTTTAATTTTAAATGACTCTAATATTAAATCAAATATTTTAGTAAAAATTAATCCAAAATTTTATCGTCCAGCAGAAGTAGATTTACTATTAGGAGATTCGGCTGAAGCTAGAAATGAATTAGATTGGAAGCCAGAGAATTCTTTCGACAATTTAATTAAAAGAATGGTCGAAAATGACATTAAAAACACTTAAATTAAAATTTAATATATATAAAATTAATTTTATATTTTATATTAAAAATTTATTTAAATACAAGCATGGATACGCCAAAAACTGCCCAAGCAAAAAATGTCCAGTTTGTAATACTCCTTGGCCAAAATTAGAAAAGACACCTATTCAAAAATATTTAGACTCAATAGGGTATTACGATAAATATAGCGATATATTTCGCGATGATGGCAAAATTTTAAAAATGCCCAAGGGAATGAAAGGGCAAGAAATTCTTGATATTGCAAAATCTATAAATATAAGTTATACTATAAATAATAAATAAAAATGAATAATCATAAATTATGCCAAATGATTGTTAAGAAGTATGTTTCTGGTAAAATTAATTGGCCAAGAGAAATAAAAATTGCTCAAAAATTAATTAAAAAATTCAAATCATTTGAATTTTGGGATAATTTAATAAATCTAAAAAATCCTCCGCCATCCTTAGCTTGGTTTTTAAAGAATGAAGGTAAAGCGTTTTTATTAAAAGAGTACGAGTCTTTTAATCTTAATTTAAATTTAAATAAAATTGAATTAGAAGAGTATAAATTTTATGAAGATAAAAAGATTTGCAAAAAACCTAAAACCTTGCTAGAATTTATAAGATATGGGAAGAAAACCTAAAGAAGAAGTAAAAGAGATTCAAACTGGTCCTTCAGCAAAAAGCAGATTATTATCTTTTTTAAAAGAAAATAAAGAAGATCATTTTAATTTTGAAGAAGAAATTTATTATAAAGTTTCAACAGGAAGTTTAAATCTTGACATAGCTACTGGAGGAGGATTATCTCCAGGTCTACATAGATTTCTTGGAATGAATGAAGGAGGAAAAACATCAGAAGCGCTAGAGGTAGCAAAAAATTTTCTTAATTCAGTAAAAGATTCAAGAGCTTTGCTTTTTAAAGCAGAAGGAAGGTTAAGTAAAGAAATACAAGAAAGATCGGGAGTTAAATTTGTAACAAATCCAGAAGAATGGGAAGATGGCACATGCTTTGTTTTTGAATCAAACATTTTTGAGACAGTATCAGAATTAATGAAAGATTTAATACAAAATAATGATGAAAATAAAAGATATATTTTCATATTAGATTCGGTAGACGGATTAATGACAAAAAGTGATAGTCAAAAAAGCTTAACAGAAGCGACAAAAGTAGCTGGTGGAGCGGTAATATCATCAATGTTAATGAAAAAAATATCTTTGGCTTTATCAAAAAGAGGACATATGGCAATTTTTATTAGTCAAGTCCGTTCTGATATTAAACTTGATCCATATGCAGCTAATAAAGACATTAGGCAAACCACTGCGACAGGAGGAAATGCTCTTTTACATTTTGCTAATTGGATTCTTGAATTTGAGCCAAGATTCAACAAAGATCTTATATTAGAAAAACCTAATGAAAAATATGATGCAATTAAAAATAAAATTATTGGACACAATGTTAAGATTACAATTAAAAAATCAACAAATGAATCCACAAATTCTAAAGTTCAATATCCTATAAAATATGGCAGAAAATCTGGAGCATCTGTATGGAAAGAATATGAAGTAATAGATCAAATTCTTGCTTGGGAATTTGCCACAGCAAAAGGAGCTTGGGTTACTTTTTCAGATGAAATTATAGAAGAATTAAAAAAAGAAAATTTAGATTTAAAAAAGCAACACCAAGGGATTGATAATCTTAGGCTTTATCTAGAAGAAAATAAACCAATAGTAGATTATTTTTATAATAAATTCATAAATACTTTGGCATCATGAGATTATTAAATATTAACGGAAAACTCGTTAATAAAAATGTAAGAAATTATGAGATAAGTTGGGAAGGCAAAAGCAGGAGCAAATTACAATTTAAATTTAAACAATTTTTTTATCCATATTGGAAAAATCATATTGTTTATGAAGAATTCCCAGTTTATGGAACAATGCTTAAAGTTGACATATTAAATGCAACAAAAAAAATAGCAGTTGAAATACAAGGCAATCAGCACGAATCCTTTAATGAGTTTTTCCATGATCACTCTAGATTAAAATATTTACAGAGCATTAAAAGAGATGTAAAAAAAGAAAAATGGCTAGAAATGAACGGATTTAAATTTTTAGAACTTTATGAGAATGATTTAAAAAATCTATCACCACAATATATAGAAGAAAAATGTGGAATTTTAATTATTTAAGTGTAAAATTATTTGGTGACAAATAAGAAAAAAAGTTTTAAAATACCAGATTCTTTATTAAAGCAAATTGATGAATGTAGCTTTGGAGGATATATACTTTTTAATTTTTCAAGCAAAGGTGAACCACAAGTATTTACAAAATTTGACAACCAAATAAATGCTATGGCACTTTTATATTATGTTAATAATTGGAGTCAAAGCGTTGATCAATTAAATTTAGAAGCTACAACTAATCAGATAGCTAAAATAAATGAAAAAGAAGATTTTGACGAAGACCAAGACGGCGATAAAGACGAATAAATATTATAAAACTTGACTTTTTATTCTTAAAATGGTAGTATAGACTACTAAATGATATTCTCTTTGCAAGTAGAAAGACATGTTTTAAGTGGTTTATTAAAACATCAAGATTTATTCGCTGATATTGATATATTTTTATCAGAAAATGATTTTTATAATGATGTACATTCTACAATATATACAGTATTTAAAAATATTAAACATAAAGGCGGATCAGTAGATAAAGTTTTATTGGCAGAAAAAATTAAAAATCTAGGAATATCTTTTAAAGATGAAATAAATATATTTGATTATATTGATAATTTAACATTCTCTCAAATAACAGAACAAGCCACAATGGAAGCTTGCAAAGAATTAATTAGACTAAGAGTAAGAAGAGAAATATCTCAAACAGCAGATAAATTAAAAGATTATGTAAATAAAAACTCAGAAGATTCTTTAGATGAAATCATTGGTAAGATAGATCAAATTTATAATAAAAAAATATCATCATATTCAGAAAATGATGTACCAATCAATATTTTTGATCAAGTAGAAGATTTAATTGAAGAGATAGGAAATTCGCCAAAAGATGAAACAGGTTTAATTACTCCATATAACGAATTTAATAGAATGTATGGCGGTTTAAAAAATGGAAATATATACGCAATAGCGAGTAGACCTGGACAAGGAAAATCAACATGGTTAAATGATATATGCTTCAAAACTTCTATAAATCCCAAAAATAAAACAAAAACTTTGATATTAGACACTGAAATGCAAACAATAGATATTCAATTAAGAATGGTAGCATCTTTAACGGATGTACCAGTATGGTATCTTGAAACTGGAAATTGGCGAAAAAATGAAGAAATGACTCGAAAAGTAAGAGAAGCTTGGGCAAAAGTAAAAAATTATGAATATTTTCATTATCATGTAGGAAATAAAAATATAGATCAGATTTGCTCTATTATAAGAAGATGGTATCTTTCAAAGGTTGGAAGAGGTAATCAAGCGATGATTGCTTATGATTACATTAAATTAACTGGAGAAAAAGTAGGTCAAAATTGGGCAGAACATCAAGCGATTGGAGAAAAAATAGATAAATTAAAAAGAATCTCAGAAGAAATTCATTGCCCAATTGTAACGGCGATGCAATTAAATAGAACTGGAGAAAATTTTAATAGAAACTCTTCAAATGTTGTAGATGATAGTTCGGTTATATCATTATCAGATAGATTACAATGGTTTGCGTCATTTGTAGCTATTTTTAGAAGAAAAACTGTTGATGAAATATCTTTAGATGGACAAGCATTTGGCACTCATAAGTTAATACCAACAAAAACTAGATTTCAAGGTAAAGACGCAGCAGGACATCAAGATTTAATTAGAAGATTAGATTCTGGTGGTAAAGAAATTTGGGCACAAAATTATCTCAATTATCAAGTTACAAATTTTAATATAGAAGAAAGAGGATCATTGAGAGATGTGGCCCAACACCAAAGAGAGCAGTATCAATTAAATGATACAAACCCAAATGATGGAGAATTATTATGAATGTAGAATTAATTTCAATTACAAGACCTAAAATAAAAAATATTGAAAAAGCAGAAGATCTTGTTGCATATTGCGCCAGAGTTAGTAATCCATCTAATCAAATGAATATTGAAACAGCTCCAAAATTATTAAAATTTCTTATCAAACATAAACATTGGTCGCCATTTGAAATGGTTGATATGACTGTGGAAATTAAAACAAGCAGAGCGGTTGCGGCTCAAATCTTAAGGCATAGATCATTTAGTTTTCAAGAATTTAGCCAAAGATATAGCGTTGCAAATGAATTTGAAGATATAGAACTTAGACTACAAGGCGATAAAAACAGACAAGTTGGAGAGAAACTACTCCCAACTGGGACAGATGCCTATGATAAAATAAGTCAACTTTTAGTAGAATCTTTATCATTATCACAACATTGCTATGATACAATGATTGAAAATGGAATTGCGAAAGAAATAGCAAGAATGGTTTTACCATTAACTACTCAAACTACAATGTACATGAAAGGATCGTTGAGAAGCTGGATTCATTACCTTGAATTAAGGACAGAGCAAAACACTCAAAAAGAGCACAGAATAATTGCAGAAAAATGTAAAAAAATTTTTATAAAAGAATTCCCAATAATTAGTGAGGCTTTAGAATGGACGAACTAAATGTTTATCAAATCCTAACAGATTTAGGATATAAGTTAAAAGATTATGGCAAAGAATACAGAGCTAAACCTCTTTATAGAGAAAGTGATAATGATACAGTTTTAAAAATATACAAAGATTCTGGACATTGGTTTGATTTTAAAGAAAATATTAGCGGAGACTTTACTTCGTTAATAAACATGACTTTAAAATTAGAAGATCAAGAAAAAGCTAAAGAATGGTTAAAAAATAAAAACTTTACTTTTTATAAACCAATAGAAAACGAAAAACCAAAACTAAAATCTACAAAAAAATTTGATATTGAAATTTTATCAAAACTAGAAAATGATCAGACATATTGGATTAATAGAGGAATAAAAGATGATACCCTAAAAATGTTTGAAGGTGGCGTAGCAAAAAATGGAAAAATGAAAAATAGGTATGTTTTTCCAATTTTTAATTATAAAAAAGATTTAATTGGATTCTCTGGTAGAGATGTAACTAATTTATCTAAAATAAAATGGAAACATTTAGGAGAAAAGAATGACTTTTTATATCCATTATTTTTGAATTCATCTGAAATACAAAATCAGAAAGAAATTATACTTATTGAAAGCATTGGCGATATGTTAAGTTTATATCAAGCTGGAGTTAAAAATGTTTTAGTTACATTTGGGACAAATTTAAGTTTATCTATATTAAATTATTGTTTAAAAATAGATATCAAAAAAATTTATATAAGTTTAAATAATGATTCAAATAAAAATAATGCTGGAAATATTGCTGCAGAAAAAACTTATGCAAGATTAAAAAGATATTTTGATGATAAACAACTTAAAATATCTTTACCAATAAAAAAAGATTTTGGAGAAATGACAAAAGAAGAAATTTTACAATGGAAAACAAATCTTTAAAAATTTTATCTGCCTCTAGAATAAAAACTCTTGAAACTTGTTCTTGGGTTTATTGGAATAATTATCACGCTAAAATTCCACAAACTCAAAATGATGGCGCACTCAGAGGAACAATTTGCCATACAATTTTTGAACTTTTATTAAATCCAAAGCATAAATCTCATTATAATAAAATTATAAAAAATAATTCAATTAAAGGAAGTAAGCCAATAACAAGATTGGTCAAAAAATTAAAAGCAAAAGTTGGATTAGACGAATCAAATTTTGAAATTTTAGATCAAATGATTATGGTTGGATTAAAACATGATTTTTTTGGAGAAAAAGATGGCAAAATAGTATCTCCAGAATATGCATTTGAAATTAAGAACGATATCCCAAAATATCATATTAAGGGTTTTATTGATAAGCCAATTAAATCAAAAAATAAAATGGTTATAATTGACTATAAAAGCTCTAAAGCTAAATTCAAGGGAGATGACCTTGAGGCAAATATTCAAGCCATGATGTATAGTCTTGCTAGTTTAAAATTATGGCCTAAACTTAAACCAATAGTAAGATTTTTATTTTTAAGATTTCCAAAACAACCAATACAGGAATTACAATTCACCGAAGAACAAATAAAAGGTTTTGAGCATTATTTAGAACACATAAATAATTACATAAATGAATTTGACGAAAAAGCTGCTCAAGCAAATTTCGCAGCAGATAATGATAAAAATAAATGGATGTGTGGTATCGGCAACTGGAAATGTCCATATAAAGATTCTTATGAATATTATGTTAAATTAAATAAAAATGGCGAAATAATTGAAACAAGCTTAAATAATGATTTTAAAAATTCAGAAGGATTCTCAATAGAGAAGAGGGTATACGATGGATGCCCAAGGTTTAAAAAATCAGAAATAAAAGATGATTTTCTTGATATTCAAAATAATAATAAAATTAAAGATGATTTTCTGGATTGATTTTTGTTTAAATTCATGGTAAATTAATTAGAATGATACCATTATTCAAGTCGCATTATTCTCTTGGAAGATCTATTTTAACTTTAGAGGATAAAAAAGAAGAGGATGACTATCCAGATTCAATTATTCAAATCTGTAATAAAAATAAATTCAAAGAACTATTCTTGGTTGAAGATAATATGTCTTCATTTTTGGAGGCATATTCTAATTGTAAATCTAATAATATTAAATTAACTTATGGGGTTAGAATATCTATTACAGAATCTTTATCTGAAAAAACAGAAGAATCTAGAATGAAAACCTCAAAAATTATTATTTTTGCTAAAAATAAAAATGGACATGAATTATTAACTAAATTATATAGTATTGCTGCAAAATCAGGTTTTTATTATGAGCCAAGGCTTGACTATGATACTTTAAAATCTAATTGGACTGATGATTTAGTATTGGCTATTCCATTTTACGATTCATTTATATTTAATAATACGCTTAAAAATTATATATGCGTCCCACAATTTAGCTTTACAAAACCAGTTGTATTTATTGAGGATAATGACTTACCTTTTGATCAAATTATAAAAGAAAAAATGAAGATATTTTGTGAAGAAAACGATTTGGATATTTTTAATACTAAAAGTATTTATTATAACAAAAAGTCTGATTTTAAAACTTATTTGACTTTCAGATGCATTAACAATAGAAGTACCCTAAATAAGCCAGAATTAGAGCATATGAGCAGTAACGAATTTTCATTTGAAAGTTTCTTGGAGAAAAAATAAAATGGACGAGCATTTATTAAGATATAACAATTCAAAAAATTTAGTTTTTATTGATTGCGAAACTTTTAATTTGTGTTTAAATTATTGCCATAATATTCCTTGGCAAATAGCCATGATTAAAGTAAAAGGTGATAAGAAAATAGATGAAAAAAACTTTTATTTAAAATGGAAAACCGAATTAAAAATAAGTCAAGACGCGGCTAAGATAACAAGATATGACCATAAAAAAGTCCAAAAAGAAGGAGAGGACCCAAAAGAAATTTTTCCTACAATAAAAGATTGGCTTGATAATGCTGATTATATTATTGGACATAATATATTAGGATTTGATCTTTATTTAATAAAAGAATATTATAAATTAATGGGGTGCAAATGGCAACATCTTATTAATAAATTTATTGATACAAACGCATTAGCCAGAGGAATAAAATATGGCATACCTTATAATTCAAAAGAAAATTTAATAGAATATCAATATAAAATTTATCATACAAAAAAGAAAAATATAAGAAGTTCGCTTACGGTTTTAGGTAAAGAAAATGGGATTGAACACGATTATGATAAACTGCATGACGCTATAAATGATCTTGACTTAAATTTAAAAGTATGGAATAAATTAAAATGGCAAATCGAGGTATAATATGGCTTCACTAGATGATATATATGATATGGTCCAAAAATTAGACGATTCTAATATAGAATATCTTTTAATCACTGTTCAAAAAGGTAAAAAAAATGGCAAGGCAGATATTTTTTATTCCTTAAAAGATAAAAACTCAATGAGAATATTAACTCATGGATTAAATCAATTTAGTAAAGAGATAGATAAATTAGATGATGAAGGAAAATTTGAATAAAATTAAATCTTATAAAGATTTTTCTTCTAAATTTGAAGAAATAGATCTAGGTCTTCATGGCGTAAGATTACCAGAATTTAATATAGATAAATCCTATAAAAGGCATTTAAATTTAAGTGAAGACGCTTCTAATTATGAATTTCTTAGAGCATTAGCTTTAAATGGATTTAAAAATCTAAATATAGATAAAAATTCATCAGATTATAAAAAATATGTAGATCGCGCCAAGCATGAATTAGATACGTTAAAAGAACTAGGATTTATTGATTATATTTTGTTAGTATGGGACGTAATTAATTACTGCAAAGAAAATAACATACCAATTGGTTTAGGTAGAGGCTCTGCGGCAGGATCACTAATACTTTATCTAGTTGGAGTTACAAGAATTGATCCAGTTAAATATGATCTTTATTTTGAAAGATTTATATCCAAGATTAGGGCTAAAAAGCAAGTAATTGATGGAATAACATATTTAGATGGCAGTTTAATGTGCGACGTAGACCTTGATATTTGTTATTATAATCGTCATAAAGTTCTAGAATATTTAGAAAATAAATTTAAAGGTAAAACTAGCAAGATTTTAACTTTAAATACTCTTAGTGGAAAACTTCTTATAAAAGAATGCGGCAAAATTGTCGCAGAAAAAACAGAAGAAGAGATGACAACCATATCATCATTAATACCTAAAATATACGGACAAGTTAAAGATATCACTACTGCTTATGAAGAAATACAAAAATTTAAAGAATGGTGCGATGAAAATAAAGAAGCATACCAAATAGCTTTAAAATTAAGAGATTTAATTAAAAATAAAGGAGTGCATCCATCAGGAGTACTTCTTTCTTATGATGATTTAGAGAAAATTTGTCCTACAGAATTTTCTGGCGACAAAGAAGCAGTATCTAGTTTTGATATGAATTGGGTAAGTTTATTTAATATAAAACTTGATATTCTTGGTTTAAGAAGCGTTTCAGTTGTGGATGATGTATGTAAAAATATTTCAATTAAAATAGAAGAAATTGATCTTAATAATGAATCTATTTATAGAAATCTACAAGACTTACGTTCTCCCCATGGATTATTCCAAATTGAAGCTGATACAAATTTTAGAGTATGCCAAAAAGTAAAACCTAAAAATCTAGAAGAGTTAAGTGCAGTTTTAGCTTTGGCTAGACCTGGAGCATTGCAATTTGTAGAAAAATATGCAAAATATACTAATTACGGCGAATACGAATCGATACATCCATTTTTTGATGATATTTTAAAACAAACAGGTGGGGTCGCATTATACCAAGAGCAATTAATGCAAATGGCTCATAAAATTGGTTTTTCTTTAGATGAGGCAGAAATTTTAAGAAGAATTGTAGGAAAAAAGAAAGTAGAAGAGATTAAATCTTGGCAAAAAAAGATTCATCAAAAATGTAAAGAAAATAAATTACCAAAAGAAGTTGGAGAAATTCTATGGAAAATCATGGAAGATTCAGCAAATTACTCATTTAATAAATCTCACTCTCTTGCTTACGCTGCCCTAGCCGCAGTAACTATATATCTTAAGTTTAATTATCCAAAAGAATTCTTTTTATCATTATTAAAAATGAGTAGAAATGAGCCAGATCCAATTGGAGAAATTTCTAAAATACAAAAAGAAATGCATAATTTTGATATACAATTATTACCACCACATATTATAAAATCTGAGATGGACTTCTCTATTGAAGATAAAAATATTAGATTTGGACTTTTGTCAATAAAAGGAATTAGCGATAAGTCAATAGAAAAACTTAATAGTTTTAGAAATAAATATTCAAATAAATTCGAGATATTTCAAGCCGCAGAAGAAGCGGATTTAAACATCGGTGTTTTATCAGCGTTAATTCAAGCTGGCGCATTAAGCGGATTTAATCAATCTAGATCAAAGATTGTTCTAGAAGCTCAACTTTGGAATATTCTAAACTCAAAAGAAAAAAAATACTCTATATCTTTTGCTGATAAATTCGACTACGATTTAATTAAAATAATTAAACATTTAAATAAATTTACAGACGAAAAAAATAACCCTATTATTAAAGATACTAGATTAAATACTATTAAAAATAGATATGAACCATATCTTCAAATATATAATCAAAATAGTAAAAGCGAAGGTTTCGCTAATTGGTATTACGAGAAAAAGCTATTAGGATATACATATAATAAATCTCTAAAAGATATTTTTAGTGAAAAAAGAGAAAATTTGGAATATATTTTAGATATTAAAGAAGAACCAATTAATACTAAAATAGCTTTCGTTGGTCAAATAGAAGAGATTTTTTCTGGAATTTCAAAAAGTGAAAAAAAGACAAGATATTTAAGATTAAAAATATCAGACGAAACATCTACAATATCATCATTATTATTTAACGATAATATTGAAAATAATAAATTATTAAATAATTCTAAAAATTTCGAAGAAGGCAATATAGTAATAATAAAAGGTATTAAAAAAGACGATTGCATATTTGCTGATTTAGTAGCTATACAAGATCAACATATTTATATGAAATTAAATGATCTTAAAAAGATAGAGAAAAATACTTGACATTATATTAAATAATATATATTATATAAAATATGATATCATTTTATAAACCTAATAGTAAAAATACTGGAACAGCTTGCAGTTTTAGCGTAAATCCAAAAGATGGCTCTGTATGGAGTTCATTAATTAAGCAAAGTGCATGGAATGAAAAAACAAAAACTGGATCATTTTCAGATAATAAAGACAACCCACAAAAAAGTGCTAGGATCAAATATTCATTAGCAGAAACAGCTGGTCTTTTAGAATGCTTGGATAAAAATACCGAATTCTCTGCTTATCATTCCTCAGATAAACAAGTAACTAAAATTAAATTATCACCATATATAAAAGATGGAAAACAAGTTGGATTTTCTTATTCAGTCCTTAAAGAAAATAAGGATAATATAGAAAACAAACAATCCTATTTAATTGGATTTTATGCTAATGAAGCTAGACTTTTGAGAGAATTTTTGTCTTATTCATTAAGCACTGTCTTTGAGTCACAAAGAATTGAAAATATTAAAAAAATAAAAAACACAAAAGTTGCACAAAATACTAATTCATCTGAAGATAATTCAGATGATGGCGAGCTTTGGTAATCGTGTCTAGAAAAAAGAAATTAGTTTATCAATCGGACTATAGCTTGGCCAAAACTGGCTTTGGTAGGGCTACAAGAGCTTTATTAACTTATTTATATAAAACTGGTAAATATGAAATAGTAAATTATGCGTGTGGCATGCAATATTCAAATCCAGAACTTAAAAAAACTCCATGGAAATCTATTGGAGCTCTACCAGATGATCCAAGAGAAATTGAGCAATTAAATAGAGACCCAAATCTTGCTAGGTTAGCTAGTTATGGAGCGCATAATTTAGATAAAATAATTAAAGAAGAAAAACCAGATGTTTATATTGCAGTTCAAGATATTTGGGGTATAGATTTTGCAATAGAAAAAAATTGGTTTAATAAAATAAATTCTGTATTATGGACCACTTTAGATTCGTTGCCAATATTACCTAGCGCAGTAGAAAAAGCGCCAAAAATAAAAAACTATTGGATATGGAGCGATTTTGCCACAAGAGAACTTCATAGACTGGGGCATGAGCATGTAAAAACTGTTCATGGGCCGTTAGATACTTCGAATTTTTATAGACTACCAGAAGAAGATAGATTAAAATTAAGGCATTCTTTTAATATTCCACAAGATGCATTTATAATTGGATTTGTATTCAGAAATCAACTTAGAAAAAGTGTTCCTAATCTATTAGAAGGATATGCCCTATGGAAAAGGTCTAATCCACAAATAAAAAATACATTTTTACTTCTACATACTCATTGGGGAGAAGGTTGGAATATACATAAATTAGCTTTAGAATATGAAATAGATTTAAGAGAAATATTGACGACATATATTTGTAAAAATTGTAATAATTATGAAATAAAACCATTCCATGGACAAGATGTAGCTTGTAGATTTTGTGGAGCCGAAAAAACTCAAATTACAACTAATGTTGGTTTAGGGGTATCAGAAGCTCAATTAAATCAAGTTTATAATTTAATGGATGTTTATTGTCACCCATTTACTAGTGGTGGGCAAGAAATACCAATTCAAGAAGCGAAACTAACCGAACTAATAACGCTTGTCACAGATTATAGCTGTGGAGAAGAAATGTGCAAGGAAGAAGCTTGCAGTTTTCCGCTAGAATGGAGCGAATATAGAGAGCATGGGACTGAATTCATAAAAGCTTCAACAAAACCAAATTCAATAGCTAAACAATTAAATAAAGTATACAATATGACTCTTCAAAAAAGAAGAGATATGGGCAGAAAAGCTAGAGAATGGACTATAGAAAATTTTTCAGTTGAAAATATAGGCAAAAGAATAGAAGAATTTATAGATAATTGTGAATTTGTAAATTATGATTTTCCCATAGATGGAGAGGAGAAAGATCCATTTATACAAATTCCAGATATTAAAGATAATTCAGAATGGTTAATTTTTCTTTATCATAACATACTTAAAATGAAACAAATAGATGAAAAAGATGATGGTCATAAATATTGGATGCAAGAATTAAATAAAGGCGCAAAAAGACAAGATATAGAAAATTATTTTAGAAACGTAGCAGCTCAAGAAAATCAAAAAAATAAAAAAATAGATTTCGCAGACCTCTTAGACAAAGATGATAATGGTAGAAGAATATTATATGTTATGCCAGAGTCAATAGGAGATATATATTTATCTACATCTTTATTTGAGAATATTAAAAAACAATATCCAAATTATAACTTATATGTAGCCGTGAAATCAGAATATATTGATATTCTTAAAGGAAATCCAATGATACATAAAACCATTCAATACATTCCTCAAATGGATCAATTACTTTGGCTTGAAGGAATGGGAGACCATAAAGGTTATTTTGAATTAGCATTTTTACCATTCATTGGTACTCAAAGAATACTAGATTATATACATAACGGTAAAACTAATATTCAATTTGATATAAAAGGATAATTTATGCATTTAATAGAAAGATATGCTTCTTCATGCGGAGTAAAAATTGGTAAACCATATATTTACGATTCGTATTTTCCCATTTCTTCTGAGAAATTTATTACTTTCCAGCCCTACAGCAAGCCAGCAAAAAATTATGATTATTGGCAAGAAGTTATAGATTTGATACATCCATATCTAAAAGAAAATAATATAGATATACTTCAAATTGGAGCAAAAGATGACAGAAGATTAAATCATACGATTTATTTAGCTGGTCAAACTACAATATCTCAAGCTGCGTTTTTGATTAAAAGATCGATCTTGCATTTTGGAGCAGATAGCTTTGCTGTTCATATAGCTTCTGGATTTAATAAAAAAATAGTTGCATTATATAGCAATAATAATATTGAAAATGTAAAACCATATTGGTCTGATCCAAAAGACATTAAATTAATTTCAGCTATAAGCAAAACAAGCAAACCATCATATTCTTTAGGAGAAAATCCAAAAAATATTAATAATATTAAACCAGAAGAAATAGCTAAATCAATATTAGATCTTTTAAAAATTAAAAATAATATTAAACAAGAAACATTATATTTTGGCCAAGACTATCAAAATAAAACTTTAGAAATTATTCCAGATAAACCAATAAATCCGCAATCTATACCAATAGATAATCCAATAATAAGGATGGACTATTTCTTTAATGAAGAAGTTTTAGCTTTTTATTTACAATTTAAAAAATGTATTATATTTACTAACCGCGAGCTTAACCCAAACTTAATATTAAAATTTAAACAAAATATTGGACAAATCATATATTTTGTAGAAGAAAATAATAATCCAGATTTTATTAAATTTCTTAAAAATAATGGCGTTCCTTACGCGCTTGTATCTTATCTAGGTGAAGTGCAATTAAATCAATATAAATTAGAATATATGGATTATGGTTTAATTTTAAATAAAAAAATATCAAATAAAGATATGGTTAAAAATTTAGATTTGAGTGGAAATTTATTCTACTTTTCTTCAAGGATGATTTTCTCTTCTGAAGGACAATTTTTATCTAAATTTGATTGGATAAATAAAAATAAAAATAAAGTGATAGATAATCCAGAATTTTGGAAAGAGATTGATAATTTCTATATTTATAGATTGACATAGAATATAACTTAATGTATCATTGAACTAATGAGTTTAAAAATTAAAGAAGACAATACAGTTTCAATTGGAAGCTCAGAACTATTTAATATTCCAATAACTAATTCATCAATAATTGAAGAGAATATTATTAATATGCCACCAATTCTTATAACAAGAAATAAATATGGACTTATTGAAAATAAAAATGTAAATTATGTCTTCCATGAAGATGGAACAATTAATTGGCGTAAAATGGTTAAAACAGAATATCTTGTTCCCAATCGTCAAAAGACTCAAGAAATAGATGTTTCTAAATTAGAAGATAAAGATTTATTAATTCTTCTTGGTGGAATTAAAGAGTTAGCTCAAATTAGAGGATATTCTAAAGTAGAATATAAAGTAGTGGCTGCGAATGAATCTTATTATTCAACTTCATGCAGAATAACATGGATTCCAAATTATGAAACTGGTGATAAAGAGATTATTTTTGAATCATTAGCTGACGCAAGCCTAAATAATACCAAAAGTTTCGCAAGATTCTTTTTAGCTGCAATTGCAGAAAATAGAGCTTTTGTTAGATGCGTCAGAAACTTCTTAAAAATTAATATCGTAGGCCAAGAAGAGCTTGGGGATGTTAAATTAATTGATGACTCTAGCGCTCAAGAGAGCCCAACTTCGCCTCAGGCTTTATTAGCTAAAGTAATGAAAGATAAAAGTATTTCTTTTGATCAATTAAAGAAAAAATTAGTTAAAGAAAAATTTGAAAATTCTGAAAATTTCAATAGTATATTAGATATACCAAAAAGTAAAATATTTGAATTAATAGAAAGGATAAAAGCAAAAAATGAATGAAGAAAACAATAACCAGCAACCATCTCTAAATATATCAGAGGATAAATTCAGAGTTGATATATCAAGGGATGATCTTAATACTTTTTTTAAATTTATATCTAGAGTTGATTTAAAAGGTCAAGAAGTACCAGAATTTAATAAATTGCTCAGTATATTTATGCCTCAAAATTTGAAGAAAGCTAATTAAGTATAAAAATCACTAGCTAAAATTAAACATTTTTTAGTTTCTCCATTTACGCAAATGGAGAATTCTCGTAATTTAATTATAGCACTAGTTGGAGTAATATCGGCTATTGATAAACTAATGCTTTTACTTGCTGGGCCAGTTCCACCATAAGCAATATTTTCTAATGTCAAAGCAGAATTACTATCAGTTTTTAAACGTATATGATTAGTGCTACTTGTAGTATAAAAATCACTATAAGTTGAAGTTGCGCCCATTCTAGATTTTATCGTTGAGGAATATTCAGCGGTAATAGCAGTTGAAGATGAATCTGAATAAAAAGAAGATTTTATTGGAGAACTACCACCATAAGCTGTTATGGAAGTATAATTACTAGCTGTTGTTAAATTATTTTCAAATACATTTGTCGTTGCACCATATTTTGTAGTTAATTCTGCGTAAGTAGGTAATACCCTGCCTATAACATTAAAAGAATTTGCGGCGCCATAATTTGTCGTCACTCCAATCGTACATTGATCAGCATAAGTATCTATCCATCCCTGATAATTACCATACATGGTTTCTAGAGATGTATAAGAATAATTTTTAGCAGTAAAAAGTCTACTATAAATTGTGTCACTATATTTTGTTTCAACTTTTGTATAGTTTGTATCTACAAGAACTATTTCTGAACTTGTATTTTGTTTTGTAAGATATATCCCATCTGAAGCATTTTCTGCTCCAAGCATTTGTAATGTTGCTACTGGACAATTGGTTGTTCCAATTGATACTCGATCAGATGCTTCATCATAACTTGCCCAACATGCTGCGCCAGTAACAAGATCAAGATTAACTGAATCTGTTGATAGAATCCAAAGACCATTTGCGGTATTTGGTCTCCAATTTCTGAAAATTGCATCTCCAGCACCTAATGAAAGAGTGTTAGGATTAATAAGCACATGCTTGGTTCCAGCATATGCTTCAAAGTATCCTCCGTTTGAATTTGCTACATTTAGAGCATAACTTGTAGAATTAAATTGTGCACCAACTCCAGCAGCAGATGAAGTTACCTCTGCATAAGATTTTGCACTAGAGCTTGTATAAACTTGAAATCTTGGACTTGCTGAATCATAAACAGATATCTGACTATAGGTAGATTTTTTCTCTAGAAAAACCCCATTTGCTCCACCATTTCCTATTACTGCAAGGTCTGTTACAGGACAATTGGCATTTCCTATAGTAAGATAACTTGAAGCAGAATTATAACTTGCCCAGCATACTCCAGTAACAAGATCAAGATTAACTGAATCTGTTGATAGAATCCAAAGACCATTTGCGGTATTTGGTCTCCAATTTCTGAAAATTGCATCTCCAGCACCTAATGAAAGAGTGTTAGGATTAATAAGCACATGCTTGGTTCCAGCATATGCTTCAAAGTATCCTCCGTTTGAATTTGCTACATTTAGAGCATAACTTGTAGAATTAAATTGTGCACCAACTCCAGCAGCAGATGAAGTTACCTCTGCATAAGATTTTGCACTAGAGCTTGTATAAACTTGAAATCTTGGACTTGCTGAATCATAAACAGATATCTGACTATAGGTAGATTTTTTCTCTAGAAAAACCCCATTTGCTCCACCATTTCCTATTACTGCAAGGTCTGTTACAGGACAATTGGCATTTCCTATAGTAAGATAACTTGAAGCAGAATTATAACTTGCCCAGCATACTCCAGTAACAAGATCAAGATTAACTGAATCTGTTGATAGAATCCAAAGACCATTTGCGGTATTTGGTCTCCAATTTCTGAAAATTGCATCTCCAGCACCTAATGAAAGAGTGTTAGGATTAATAAGCACATGCTTGGTTCCAGCATATGCTTCAAAGTATCCTCCGTTTGAATTTGCTACATTTAGAGCATAACTTGTAGAATTAAATTGTGCACCAACTCCAGCAGCAGATGAAGTTACCTCTGCATAAGATTTTGCACTAGAGCTTGTATAAACTTGAAATCTTGGACTTGCTGAATCATAAACAGATATCTGACTATAGGTAGATTTTTTCTCTAGA